>Ga0247818_10000003_pt1 | contig 209531 bp, 212 predicted proteins | sample 13C_Glucose_Day1_FD_192424 | JGI IMG/M metagenome (GOLD analysis project Ga0247818, IMG submission 192424) | Soil microbial communities from agricultural site in Penn Yan, New York, United States - 13C_Glucose_Day1 | ecosystem: Environmental > Terrestrial > Soil > Agricultural land | place...
GGATAACGTCCCGGTCGAAACGAAAGTTACTGAACAGGATAGTCACGAAAGTCGGATACTTGCTCAACAATACCGTCTTGGTGTTGGTATCGAACAACTTGAGCATGGCATCGAAACTCTCGATATCACCATTCGTGATAACCGTACGCATGGCCTCCAGCGCAGCATCCCGACGAATCAACTCAAACCCTTTCGGATAAGAGTTCCACATCTTCGGATAACTGTCAGTCATCCCCATGTAAACGGAACTTTTGAATACCGCGTTGTAGAAGGCGCCCTTAGCGCTCACGTCCAGCAGGTCGTCCACACCAGCCGCTTTACCAAACATACGAATGGTTTGTTGGCCAATGGAACTACGCCAGTTAGGACTGACGCGGAACTTCTTACCATCGTTGGTAATGAGACTACCCATGTTCAAGCCTGTGATAGCCTTGAACTCTTGTGCCAGCTCTTGTTGCAGCTTACGCATGGCACCGCCTTGGCTGCTAACGTTAACACCCGCAGCACCGCCTACAGCCTTAAACAGAGCATCATCGCTGAAGGTTACCCCGTCACGTCCTACCTTGATGCTCTTGGTGATCGCCTTGGTGTTCAGGAAGCCACCAGACAGAGCACCAATGATACCGTCGAGTTGCTCTACCACAGCAGAACGATAGCCAGTGATAGTACCCGTCACACCCGTATCACGAGCGGTCTTGAGTGCAGTCCCTTGCTTCATGTTGGTAGTGGTAACGTCTGCCGGCGTCAGGTTGTTTTCCTTGACCCCCTTCATGGCAGAGTTGGTACTGTTTTGGAACGAGCTGACCGACTTGTCTAAACTCAGTCCCTGAAATAGATCCATGGGAAGTTCCTCTTTAAACAAAAAAATAAAGAGAGTTTAGGCAGGGGAATAACCCCCTGCCCTATAACCCCGTTACTGATCGGGTGGCTGATCGTCTTTATAAACCGGCTGGTCTTTACGATCTTTACCAACGATACGCGTTACTTCGGACACCACATATTCGTTGCCCTCAGTGTCCCTGACGGTGATTGTGATCTCACACGACTCCATACGTAAAATTGACACCCCTTCCAACAGCTTGTTAAACGTCAACGTGGGCTTCTGGAAGTAAGTGTCCTTGATGTTACCAGTACGTGTGATGCGATCCGCCTTCGCCTTGTCAGGGTCCTTCGTTGTAATCACCCAGTCAAGATAGTCCCGCAGGTAGTTGACCCACTTGCGAGGATTCATGTCCATCTTCTTTAACAGCTTTCGAAACAAGCGTGCAGGAATGTCCTGTAGTTGGTCATCTTCCACATACTTCTGCGAAATACTGTTAAGCTGACTTCCCTTTAGTGGCTTTCTGGACTTCTCCATTTAGCACCCTTATTTGTGAATGCACTACAATGCGAGCAACGGTGATCAGATCTTCCACCATCATTTTGAAATATCTGCTCGCAAGGAATGCGTCAAGCGGTGGATTCCACGGTCTCTTCTTAGCGACGAGCGCTTGTTCAACGGATACCTGTTCGGCATTCGTCTCGCAATACATCCCAATCGTGCTAACCCCATTAGCGAAGAAAAGATCCAACGTGTAACTACTACTGTACCATTGCATGAAGCCCACACTCTTCCTGACTTCATGACTACGATAAAAGTCTTCGACGTCTACCGTTCTTCCTTTGTGCAACGCCTCTAACAACCTGTGAGCCTCACCAGACGTTTTTGTAAAGGTGTTTAGCTCAATGGTATTAAACCACTTGAAGTCCTCCTCAAAATGCAGCTGAGAGGTCTCCAGCAGATTATCGTATAGAAGCTTTAATGCATCGGCAAATCTGATCGAAGGAGAGTTGAATCCTCGCTCTACTTGATCGAATTGCGTAAGCAACCATTTACAGTGTTCAAGCTGTGCCCAGTTCCCAACAAAAGGAACTCGACTCAAAAGCTTGAGCACAGACTGTTTAGTCAGCTCCATTTAATATCCCCAACATATGTCCCACTAGTAATATAGGTTTGAAAAATCATGGACACCCCAATTAATACAGCTGACACCCCGATCAATGTAACCCCGCTACCGATCAAAGAGCCAAGTCCTTTTGCCGACACCCCAATGGTTGACGCGAAACATCGCATCGAAGACGCTGAAGTAGAAAGCGTGTTGTTGCTATTACAAAAGTCACTCCAGATGGATCTGGAAGACGAAGACCAAAATAAATTGGTTGACGCTATTCAGGCCAACCGTGCCTTGCTGTTGAAATACGCCATGCAACAGTATCTGGCTAAACCGGGTAGTGCTTCGTTGCTGGAAGGTGTAACGTCTCTGCTCGGCCACATGGAAAAGGTTGTCCGCGATAACCGTAAAGAAAAGGCCAAGAAGAAAGAAGGCGAACACAACGTCGTTGCTTTCAACCAGATGCTGGAAGCCATGAAGAGCATCTCCTCTGGTGCCATCGCCGTGCCTGTGTTCGAGATCGGTACGTTCCTGCTCGACCCTAGCAAGTCTCTGCTGGGCGATAACGACAACATTGCACCTATCAAACCTGACGAATTGACACAAGGTATCCAGATCGTCGATATCGATGGTAAAGCCGTGTAAAAACAATCCCCATAGATAAAAGCTAGAGTAGAGGCAATGCCTCTACTCTAGTAGGTTCATTATTCCGCGCCATAGTCGTAGAACTGATGCTTGATGGGAACCAGTTTAATCACGGTACCCAGTGTAACCGACATGCTGAAGATCAGGTCCGTGTTGCTACCTGTAAACTCATCAGTCTTGTTAGCCAAGATATCAGGGATGACAAAGGCTGTATCAGGAATAGGGTTACCCTTGATGGAATCCATCAGAGCCTTGGAACCTTTCCCGATGATTGCGTCGTACTTGAACACGTAGTTGAACTGCTTGTAGTAGTTGGCGTCATGGGTCGAAGGATCCGACTCAACCAACTTCACGCTCACAAGCCCTTTAAACGCGGCAGTGCAGTGCTTAACAAACATGTCTTTCAGTTCATCATCCAGTACGTAAGGGTTGCAGTTAACGTACAACTCCACGGTCTGAATGTTGATAGGCTTGTCGCCCAACTTTTCCAAGTCAATAAGTGTCTTGACGAAGTCTCGCTGAAAGTTTGACGGGTAATACATCAACCAGTCGGAGATCGTGCGCTTCTCATACAACTCGTCAAACTTCTCACGGTTGATATTGAAGAACGCATGTTCGAACGTGTCGTAACGACGCTCCTTGTAATTCTTTTCGACATGCATCAGCCACAGGGTATCACCCGTTGACTTGCGTTGCGCGTCGTCAGAAATGTTCGGAGTCATCAACAGTTGCAACAGCCCACGACGATAGTCATAGAGCGAATCAAGTTCGGTGTAAACCTTCAACACCCGATTCATTTCTGTTTACCTGCTGGCGCTGGTGGGGTTTCCAAGGAAATGGAATCACCGTACACACGCAGCATCAACGCCAACTGGAAACTGATGGAGTTGACATCATCGTGAGTGGTATGAGCCTCGCCACCCGGTGTCTGGGAGATAACGTCCTTGAACACCTGCATGAACTCTTCCATCAGCTTTTCCCGGTTAGGACCGAAGTCTGTCACCAGTTTCATCTGAAGGTTCAACCAGCGGTCATACGCGGCTGCGTCGGAACCAATGGAAGCGATGAACACGTCGTAACCAGGCCCGAAGTTGGCAAGGGGCTTGATGAACAGGTTCGACAACGGCAGCTTCAGTTCCGGCCGGGGATCGGCTTGCATGTCAACAATCGCGTTGTTAACCACCAACTTAATGTGCAGCATGTCATCCATAGATCACCCGTAACGCTTGTTCATGTTGTTGTCGATACCACGAGCCCGTAACAGGTAGTGAGCAGTCTTCAACGACTTGGCAATGTCACCCTTTTGTAGGCTGGCATTGGTGTTGGTCTTACCGGTAGTCAGCAGGTCGTTCTTGTAGGAACGCAATGCTTGCAGGTCACCGCCCTTCACGTTGTACAGCTCGTTGGCCATGATGGTCAAACCGAGGTTACGCAACACCGTGATTTCAGGCTGACTGATACCAGTGGAACGAGAGTCACCCATTACCTGACCAGTGAGGTCGTCGATGGAATGGTCGTCCTTTGCAGCGGAGAACTTCTTCACCCACATCTGACGTTGCTTACGCAGTTCGCCAGTGCCCACGATTGCCTTGTAGGGAGTCATGGACTTGATGCCGGTTTCTTCATCGAACACGATCAACTGCTGTTCGATCTCCACCCCGTACTTCTTGCTGATACGCAAGAGGTTTTCGTAGTGGATCATTTCCTTGGGGTTATAGTTGCTACCCCAGATTGACAGAGAGCCCAGTTGTTCGACCTTATCAACAAAGTCACCAAACTGAGCATCATTCATTGCCTCGAACAAACGAGAGTAAATGACCCGGTTACCACCGCCCTCTGTCAGCTCACCCATGAAGCCGAGTACAAACTCCTCGGCCTCCTTACGGTTGCCCTTGGCCATGATTACTTCCTCTGGTAGCCGTACTTCGTGATGGTCTTGTTGGCGTTAGTAACCACCTCACAAGCCGTCGAGAGGAACGGATCGTTTTGTGAAACAGTGATGGTCAACAGTTCGTCGAACATCATGGTCGCGTTTTCCAGCGTCTGACCGAACAGTGTTTTGTTCTTGTCGTCAACCGGGATAACAGGAAGCGTGGAATCGATGTTGCTGAGGCCGTACTTACCCGAAACAGTGAACAGGGTAATGGCGCCTTTAGCGCGTTCGGCCAAACGAGTTTTCAACTGAGTAATGTATTCGAACGGATCTTTACAGAGGTTCATGAAGTTGCTGTCAGATACCACCAGCACGATGTTAGAGCTTTCCATTTGCTTCCATTCCCCTAAAAGTGAATGGGGACCCGATGGCTTGGATCCCCTATACATATGCAAATTACTTTTTCTTATCAAGCCAGTAAGGCTTGCGCTCGCCCAGAGCGATCTTCAACAGTTCAAGCGTGGAGACGGTGTGCTTGGTGATCAGCGGGTTGGTAAACCAGTAGTCCACGGTGTTCTCGAGGATGTCATTCCAGTCGTAACCTTGCTCTTTGATCTTGTTGTACATTTCCTGCGGGGTCATGCGGTACTTGTGCTCCAGAGTCAACCAGAACGTTTGCATGAACCACATTTGGTAGCAGATGCCCAGCGCCCGGTAGAACTTCTTGTCTTCAATAGACTTCTTCCAGACGGTGGTACGACCAACCTTGCACTCAGGGTACAGCACACAAGCGTGGCTGATGGCGCTACCTTCAAGACCGAACATGTCGGACGTCTTGATAGCGTGGTACATCGACAGCCCTTCTTGAATCCCTAGAGACTGGGAACCAATAAAGAACAGGCTGCTACCACTAGAGCCACTCTTGTTACGATAAATGTTAGTTGTGTAGAAAAGCAGATCAGGGTTTTCTTTTGCATCTTTACCAATTACCACGTCGCTGCCGAACGGATTGGGGTACATCCATTCCTGGCCAGATTTAAGTGCACTACCCCGGATGATTTCATAACCGATTTGCGGGATACGCAGGAGGGACTTCGGTCCTTTCAGTTTCTTCCCTTGACGAATGAAGACGGATTCCTTTTCCAGCGGCTGACCAGTCATGTTGACGATGTCAGTTACCTGAGCAGTCCACACTTGGTAAGCGCCGAATTCGCCACCCAGCACGTCACAGTCTTCATAGACGATGCGACGCTGGTTACCGATTACCAGATCTCGAGTCTTCTGCGCGCCGCCTTCGTCAACTTCACCTTCTTGGAAGTGGGCCGAGGTCTTGGCGAAGTGCATTTCAGAGATCGAGTCGACTACAGTCATGATCGGCGAAATGATCTTGACCGCGTTACCATCGTTACCCGGATAAGGAGTATTGATGTAGATGTTCTGCTTTTCTTTGATCGCTTGTTTTACATCAGCATGACGATCTTTGAACCACTGGTGAACGAAGTTACCGTCACAAGGGTTCTCGATGTCGTTACGGCTGAAGTAGAAGAAACGCTTGTCGAGGATCTCGGCGTAGAAGTAGCCCGGAATACCGAACAGCTCGTCCACGATGTCAGCCAGACGACCTACGTTAAAGGTAGCCTCGATATCCTTGAAGGCCACGATGAGCGTGTGATAACGATACAACGCGTTGGCCATCATCAATACAGTTTGGCCGGTCTTCTGCGTGTTGTTACCACCGGTTACAGCGTTGTTGCGGCACAGTCCACCATTCATGTAGGTGACCTGATCCGGACCCACTAAGAACTCACCGTTGATCATGTCCATCATTGGCGAGAACTGAAGAGTCGGGATAACAGTATCGGACGACTTCATTGCTTTAACAAAACTGTGCGGAGATGCCATATTTCTTAACTTCCTGGTATTTTATGAATTTCAATCCAAGGGCCACTCTGCCCCGGTCACTTTGGGCAAACTGCCCTCCCCTAAACTATATTGATATAGAGGTCAGTAATGGAAAATTATATCGCGCTGGTTAAGAACCCAGATACGTTGCTTTCCGTACAAGGTATGGAAGCAATGAGCTTGGGCGAGAACTTCGACCTGTTCTTCAAAGAGTTCTCCACCTCCATCGATCGTCGCATGGCTGCGCTGAGCAAATCGATCCATCAGGTTGACTACTCGGCTGCCAAGCGCAACATCGAAGCTAACAAGATCTTGTACGTCAAGAACACCGGCGTTGAGATGATTACCCCCGAAGGTTTCCAGGCCGGTATGGGTAATATGATGTCACACACCAAGGCCGTTGTAGACGGTGTGTACATCGTGTGCAGTCTGAAGACCGAGGCGGCGAGACTATATGATTGGTTGAAACAAATCATCAAGAATGGTCGCGTTGACAAGTCCTTCGGCTGGACTATCAAGGACTTCGACACCGCCCTTAACAAGGCTGAAAACTTCGTCAAGAACCTCCCTGACAACAGCCGCCGTCTGAAGTTCAACCTCGGCCAAGTGTACTTCAACTTCGACGAGTTCTTCGCCTGCATGATCACCTTCAACCACGGCGTGAGCACTCTCGGTGGGCGTGACATCGAACTGTTGGCTAAAGAGCTGACCAACGTTCACGAACTCGGTACGCTGATGGTCAAGAAGATCAAGGCTAACGAGCTGCTGGTAAGCGAGCAGGGCATTGCCGACGTAGAGGCCATCGTCAACAAGTTCGTGTCTCTGACCAACCTTGCAGGCGCTCTGCTGGTGCTTCTGAACGATCTGACCGCTGTATTCAACGAGCAAGCGAAGACCATCGCAGAACTCAAGTAAAGCAGCCATAAAGCACTATAACTCCCCTACCCTTTTTACGGGGTAGGGGAGTTATAGCTGATACAGGGTTATTGCCCCAGCTCTGCCTTGTTCAGCACACGCAGATTAGCCGCTGCACTGGTATGGATGTAGATGAATTCATTTGTCTTCACCAACGTGTTGTAACGGAGCCCCGTAGCGTTACGAGTATCCACAGCAACCCACACCTCTACATCTGGATCTTCTACCGAGTTGAAAGCATTGCGTTCTGGAATGTCATACCCAACCGACAACATGATAGGCACAGGCTTAACCGCTTTAGGGTGGTCGACCAGTACCTTGAATGATGTCTTCAACTGTGTAAATTCAGGATGCAGTTTAAGCTTCACTACGCCCTTGCCGTTTTCTTCCTTGACGTACACTTGATCGGTGATGTTGTAGAACTTGGTGTGTCCGAACTGGTTGTTCTCATCCTTCTTCAAGAACGATTCCAACTGGAAGTCCATGACATCCAAGAACTCGCGTACACGGTACGACATCATTACCGGTTTGATCAGCTCGATCAGGACTGGCTTACCGTTACCTTTAGTAACCGGAGAGACCAGATCCGTATTTTGCGGAACAGCCGGAATGGTGTCGATCATGCGCGCTACATCTTTGCCGGTCAGGTTGTTCAATGTCCCAGCAGACAGATACCCATCAGGGTTAGCGATCTTCTTGGAAGTGAACTCAAACAACTTGTCCAGCAACTGAATCGGTTTCAGGGTATAGAGTTTGGAGTAGGTCACGTCCGGTGTGATCTTTCCGTAGTAGTTCTTGTCCGGCTCCACTTTACCGAAGCCATACACGCGGAAACCATTGAGCAGCTTGTAGAAGTCAACAGCATTACCGGTCTGAAAGTACCAGCGTGTTGCACTGACGATCTTGTTGAAATCCGATTCAGGATTTTCATACTCTTTACGAGTCATGATCGAGAGGCTAATGCCTTTCAGGTGACCGATAACAGTACCGACTTCCGCCAACTCCAATTGCTTGTGCGCGAGACGATTGCCCAAACCGCCTTCTGCCGCACCCGCTAGATCGAAGATAACCTTGCGATCCTTCCCATCTGTAGCAATAGCAGTCACCAAGGCTAGACATTCCTTGGCCAGGTCAATTTCAGAAGCAGACAACACGTGAGTGCCCAGCTTAACCCCTTCCTTATCCAGCTGAGCTGGTTTGAGGCGGCTGAGTACTTCCAATTCACGATGAGGAGTAATGACGCACAGGTTCTTGTACACTGACTGATTAACAACAAACGGTTCGAGTACAGCCTTGAACCCAGACAGCATACTTTCGATGACACTAGCAGAACCGCAAACCGTCAAACTGATGATGTCATTAACGACCACCACTGTGTTAGGCTTCTGCTTGTTGCCGGTGTAATACCCTGTAGAAGTCGCTACATCCTTGGCCAGCTTCTTCTTACCCTCTTGAGCGATGTCATAGGTGTAACCATGACCACCCAAGTAATGAAATCGTTTATGTTTTCCCTCTGCTGCTTCCAAAGCATTTGCAATCAAATAAACAACCATGTTTATTGTCGGAGTGATTTCGTCCATCGCAGGCAGTCCTTAAGAGGTGTTGATACACATTAATTAGTGCTGCGGTGAACTTTTAGCTTTAGGCGTTTTACCGAGACTGAGAGCCATATCTGTCAGTGCCTTATTGTTCACCCGTAACAACTGATTCTCATCGAGGACCTGTACCAAGTGTAGCCTGAGCCAATGGTTCTCTTCATCCAGATGAGCCGTGTTCTTGAGCAACAGGATATTTTCTTGCTTTATCGTCGAGTTTTGCTCGGAGAGCACCTCGTTAATACGAATGAATCCCTTGATGGGCCCTCCACTATCCCCATCGAACAAGAGATTCACTTTAGAAATACCCACCTCCATGTCTGACACTTCCATCCGCAGATTAAGGTTAGCAACCGCAAGGCTAGTGACCACAACCAGTAGAACAGAGACCAGGAAAATAGAAGTTTTTAGCGCTGACGTTAACTGCTCTTCAAGTGTCGCACCCTTTGTTAACGCTAGGACAAATTCTATGAATCTGTTGGTTAGCTCTTTAAAGACCGCTAACATGGGACTATCCTTACACGAAGAGGTGAGAGTTATGAGCACTGTAGTTTATTTATCGTTTGGCAGTATATCACCACTCTACAATAACGCACTAGAAAGTTTGTCACCTATTGGTGAACTTTCCAACAAATCCCGGACCTATGCAAGAGACCCGGGGGTTTTCGCCAATGACAACGCTGCCAGTGTTACAGAGCTCTTCAACTTCTTGAGCCAAAACAATAACGTCGATATCAAGATGCCGGCCAACTTGGCTCTTGTTCAAATCAATATCGGCGACTGGCTGTATGCCCAAGCAAAGCAGGGTAACATTACTAGCAGCCGTCCTGGCACCCTAGCGCTGTTGCAAGCGACCTTTTCGAACAATATCGAAATTACCGATATCGGCGAGATGGTAACCGACAACACCATCTGGTTCCCAAGTTTCATCCACGGTACTCACACTGTTGGCGCCGCTAAACACGAGTTCTACCTGTGGTTCGCTGACGCCTATTTCCAGGATCAGTACCCTGTTGTAAAGTTCACAGTTTGCCACCCTCTCCCAATCGGCGAGATGGACTTCCTGATGAACGCGAACTACAAGCAGATCGAAGCCCGCTTTGATCTCGAAACGCCCGATGTAATTGAAGATCGGACCCATGCTCTGACCAACCAAGCGGCCTGGCCTTACACTGAGCGCAAGGTTCTTGGCTTCCAGATCTTGGACCTGATCAACACCCCTAATTACAATATGGGGTATTGGCGCTTCGTAGCGTGGGGCAATAGCTCTGACGCGGAAGACCAGCTCTTCGAGCAGATCCAGAAAGAGATCCTGGACAACTCTCAGTTCGGTCGTCCTCGTTGGGAAGAGAAGATCCCTGACCTTTTCAACCCGCTTGAGTTCTACGTGATTCCGTCGTTCGATCGGTATGGCCTTACCAACAAGACCAATGGCGCGAAGAACTTTTCCCCAATTGCTGATCGTGAAACGATGCAGGTCTTGGTCGACAAGTACTTGACCCCGAACATGACGCCGGCTCACGTCATAAAATCCATGCAGATCGTTCCTGTCCTCTATAAGTCGCTTAGCTGTGCCTTCGTGGCCAAGCTGAACAACCGCCCGGGGATGGAAAAGATCACTGCTTTGTTCCCTGATTACTCGTTGATCGAGTCGACTGACCCAGACTTCGACCTGATGAATAGCGCCACCATGGAGTTCATTCGTCAGATGGAAAACCTGTTGGCTGCGGCTGAGGTAGTTACTCCTACCAGCTTGCCTCCAACTGGTGTTACCCGGGTTATGCGTTTCGGTCAGGTCTATGTGGCTCGTCGTATCGGGAAAGTAAAGATCCTGGTAATGACCCGCTACCAAATGCTACAAGACGGCGTTGTGAGTGAATAACCATGGCTGACAAAAACATCATCCCCGCGATTCATGCTGCGGGACGATTTGAAGCATCTGCTCCGTTTAACACCATTGTTGATCAGAGCAAGTACTACACCGTTGAAGCGACCCGTACCATCTTCGAGATGGAACAGGCTAAGCTCGACCTGTACACGCTGGTGTTCGCACCGGTGGGTGTTGTCGCCGAGGATTACCCTACTGTGCTGGCTCGTGCCAAAGCAGCAGACGCGATCATCGTTTCCTTGATGGACCGTAACGGGATTCCTGTTTACGTTCCTACTACTTACCTGACCTCGTTTCCTCTGGTCGATGGTGTGTCGTATGAACGTATGTGCATTGTGGCTGACGTGGGCGCCGTTCCTCCGAGCATGCAACAAACCCTGCAACAGGCAATGGACCACATGGCCAACTACCTGCTGACAACTGTTGGTATTACCGCCCGCGTTACATTGGGTACGATCCCGACTGTTGGTTACACCAGCCAAGCGCAAGCAGACGCCTACGAGAATACCCGCAAGGGTAAGATCACTGACGCGAGTAATGATGTAGCCAAGGTAAATGCCCTGACTGCTCAGCTGGCCGCAGCTCAAGCATACAACCTTGAGTTGGAAGCAGCCTTGGCTGCCGCTACAGCACCTTAATGGTGTAGCCTTCCATTGATACGCAATTGCAGCCATAGCGCCCCTAGCAGCCTGTTAAGGGCTGCTAGGGGTACTGGGTTGTTCGTTACACCTGACGGATAGAACCAATCGCGATACCGTCATCACCTTCTACTACTTGACGCCAAGTATAAGGTTTGATGTACGGGTTCGGAGTGTCCAGCAGATACGCATACAGCGCTTCTACGAAGGACTGGGTGTAGCGGTTGTACAAACCGTTCTTGAAGTCCAGCTCGGCAACGTCGTTGATAGCCGTTGGCATCGAGTTGTCGTCGTGGTACTGGTAAACCACCCACTCGTTCAAGTCGAGACCGATGTTGCCACCGTGCTTGGTCAGACGAGCGATAACGTCGTTGGCGACGCCTTCCATGATTTCCATACCGTGCTCGGCGCTGTAGCCGTAGATGCGCTTGAGGAAGTGACTGGCCGCCATCAGCTGGATCTTCAGTTCAGCATCGAAGATGTCTTGGATGACTACGTCGGTGGAGATCATTCCGCGGTAACGCTTGATCATGCGGTTGATCTGGTTCGACGCATGGCCGATACGCTTGACGTTGACCTGGACGATCTTGTTGTACATGTACCAGTCGTCGAGATCGATGACCGAATCACCCAGAGACACTTCACCACTTTCAGGCAGCTTCGGATAAACACGGTCTAGGCCGATGTTCATTTTCTGGAAGAAGTCGACACCCTTGAAGCTCAGGTACAGGTCGTGGTCTTTCTGCTTGATGATGTGACCCAGCTTGTCGGCGAGGTGTGTAACGTACGCACACTTCTCACGCATCTCAGCGGCCATACGGGCGCAGACAGAGTAAACCTGAGTGAAGTCACCATCGGTCAAGTGCTCCCAGCCGTAGACCTGATTCTGGACGCTGGTGAGGATGTCCATAGGCAACTCTATAGGCATCTTGGTGACAGTGCGCTTCCAGTGCTTACGAACCATCTCGACGCACTGGTTAGGACGGTCACACCACTCTTTATGCGGGCTCTCATCTTCCCAACTGGTAATGAAGTAATCGTACAGAGAGTCCTGGATAACGAAGGTGTAAGACTTGCCAGCCCATTCAAAACGAATGAACTTGACTTCGACAGTGTCAGCCAACCCTTGGTAGGTATAGATGTCTGGCATGTGACCAAAGCCAAACTCCGGGTACATGCGGTAGAAGAAATTCCGCAGTGCATTGATTTCGTTGAACGCGTCATCCGACAAGGTTTTACCGCGTGCTTCTGCTTCTGCCACTGTCCACAATTTGAACATTATTGGTTTCCCTTTTAAGGACAAGGTTTATGGTAAACATCTTCGCTAGTGGCAAAGCTATGCCACTTCATACCCTGGTAAAGACACCAGGGGGCTGGACAAGACTTGGCGACCTTAAGATAGGCGACCAAGTGATCGGGCCTAAGGGGAACGTAGCGAACATCACTAATTGTTTCCCTCAGGGTGTTACTGAATGCTTTCGGTTTACCTTAGAGGATGGCCGCACAGCTGATTCTCACCCACTACATCTTTGGCAAGTACACGAAGCCGAGCCGAGTGCACAGGGGTACGTTACGACCACCCAAGATATTGTCGGGCACTTCGATCAGTTCTGTTACTACTTGCCGGTAGTGGGGGAGGTAGGGGGGACTAGCATTGCTACGGTGGGCCTCGACCGTGACCTCCATCAGCTGGCGGCTTCCCTTGTTTCATCTGGTATAGTTATAGACAACCCAGTGATGGAACTCTCATATGGAGATCGCTACGCACTTGCAGAACGTATGATCGAACTATCCGGTGTTCATATATCGGAGAGAGGTGTCAGTGTCCTGATGGAAAACCAGACAGGAGCTGCTAACTTCAAGGAGCTCATGTGGAGCCTTGGGGGCGTCGCTACGCTAGACCCGTATGAAGCACTGTATCGGGTTGAATTCAAGCACAGGGACATCGTAGGGCTCGTAGACGGGCTACTGGGTGACAGCTTGGGTTCTATCATTGACTTGAGTCTGTACGAAGACGTCAAACTCAAGATTGTTTCCTTTGAACAACTCAAACCCATGGAAACAGCTTGCATCAGCATTGACGGCGAAGACAGCTTGTACATCATAGACGACTGGGTCGTTACACATAATAGTTTCTCCTGAGACAAAAAAAGAAACCACAACTATAACCCTCCTACCCCATCAAGGGGTAGGAGGGTTATAAGGAATCTTTAGTTTAGAGCATTACCGAGTTGCTACCGATAATGGCAGTCTCTTCTTGGCGAAGTTTCTTGACTTCTTCGCGGAGGGCACGACCGACAGCTTTCATCTGGTCCATCACCCGTACATTCACCGCACTACGGAACACGCCCACTCGCAGGTTATAACCGGCGGAGAGGATTTGGTGCTTGCAGCCTTTGTAAGTTTGTGCTTCTTCGTTCAGCTTCTTGATCTGTTGACGAATGGTAGTACGGTCCATGGTGAATCTCCTGCTAACGGTTTCTTAATGTATCGGGAAGTTTTCTAACCAGCTCTTGAAACTTGTCTGCCCACGCCGGTTTAGTGAACGCTAACATGTAACCACGTTTCTGCGTGCGACTGATTTCTTCATTCAGCTTTCTAGCAGAATCGCTAAGACGATCGGCTGCTTCATTCAACTGAGCGTACGTCTTGTAACTGTAGATGTCCAGGATGTGTATGGTCCGTGCCTTACGCCGCAGAAGAATAATTTCACTCTCCAGTTCCGTTAAGGTACTGACCATCCGCTGAAGACTGTCCTCGTATTCCTTTGGACTAAGTATTCTGATGAACATCTTTACCCCCTTACAGTATCAGGACGCCGTACTTGCCGGCGTATTCAGCAACCAGCTTATCGAGATCAAGCTGTACTTCTTTGGCAAACTGACGAGCAACAAAAGAATCACGAGGATCGACCGAAGAATGCACGAGGTCGGAATAAACATCCACGAGGTTCTGTTGAGTCTCGATAGCGCGACCCAGGTTCAGCCTATCTGCCAAGGCGATTGCCTTAGGAGACCGAACGTACTTGGCACCTTTGTCGTTGTTGAACAACTGAAGAACTTGACCCATGGTGTTACTCCTTTTCGCTCATGAGCTTGAGCAGGGATGGACTGGATTTAACCAATGGACTCATGTCCACCTCGAAGCGACCGCCCTTACGGACGTGCAGAACACCCAGCTGAAAACCAAATTCATCGCTGGTGATCTCAATGAAATCGCCCTCGTTACAATAGGTCATCGCCAGTTGCAACATCCTGGGCATAGCGGTATCGAAGTAAGCATAGCGACGCGCCATGATCACTTCTTTACTCTTACCACGCATCATGGTAGCGACAATACGACGACGACCGGTAACGTTAACTTCATTGCTCATAACAGTATCCTTGTACAAAGAGAGGGTGGTGGAGTGGAGAAGCAGATCAGAACTTGGAATGTTCGATCTGCTCTGGAGTCATGTCGAGGTAGAACTCATCGATAGTCTGATGAGCGTTCTCTACATGACCGTTACGATAGGTCTCCAGCCAACGGACCTTGTGGCGCACCCCAGTCCAACGACCGCCATTAAGCTTGGAGAACGCGATGGCCAGAGGTCGCAAGTCTCCCTTTGCAAATGCATGGAAAGTCTTACGGTCGTTACCCATCTCCACATCCACATTGAAGTCCAGCAAGAACGCCGGAACTTCTTCCACCACAGTGTACGGGAGCTTGAACATCTCCATGTACCACTGCTCGGCACAGAACTTAATGCCATCCAACTCACCCATGACTTGTTTGCCATAGTTGAGTTCGAAACCTTCCTCACCCTTGCGGATCAGAACCTGAGGTTGCAATTTATTACTTTCCATAACAGTATCCTCGAAGACCAATTGAAAGGTATTGATTACCTTTATCCTACTAGTAATATAGGCCCAAAAACAAATGTATCTTAAATAAACCATCCCATCCCAAATAGGGATAGGATGGCCTAGTGGTTATAATTAATTCGTGTTATTTAACGCTCAAGAAACGCTTTCATTTCGTTGTACGTCTTACCGCACAAACCACCAGCTTCACGAGACAATCGCTCGTAATCTTCGTCACCTGCAACTTCCAGGTTGAAGTCGATACGGGCACAGGTCCGGGTGATATAGAACACACCACTTGCTGGGCCTTCGTCTTCGTGGTAAACCGAATAAACTTCTTCTTCCCCGTGCGCTGCGTTGAAAAGCACTTTACCAAGGATGACAGTTTTGTTCGATGTAGGGACTACGCCCTGTTCAACGATCGTTGATTGCATTACATGTTCCCTATACAAGTTGGCATTAGAGGAGGCCTCCCCTCCCCTAAAATGTTAGACCAGTCCGTATGCCAACATGATTTTCTCTACGATGAGGTACCAACCCCACGGAGGAAGACACACCGAAATGAGGGTGCTCCAGAACCCCTTGGCCAATACCCAACCAACAACCCAGCACACCAGAAACAAAAGAGCGGCTAGCGCTGAACCCGTACTGCAAGAAGCACTGAATCGCAGTGGTGGTTTTACTTCTTCATCGTTTTCCATGTTTACTCCATGTACTCATCGCGTAACTTGGCTGCTTCCATCAGGAGAGCTAGCCGTTTAATTGCAGCACCTTCACGCAGGAGAACGGTACCCCCGACGTAAATGATTTCTTCTTGTTGCACGACTTCATTGTTGATCTCTCTCAACCGTGCAGTAATCTCATTGCGTCGTTTCTCTTTTCGTACCGCCGCTGCCGGAGTAAAGTCACGCCCACCTTGTTTATTGGCACGACGTTTAACCATCTCAGCGTATTGAACTACTTCGCCCATGACGCCCCCTTATTTATAAATAGTTTCTTCCAAAATGAGTGGTAGTCGGAGGAATCCCTTGAACCACTTGTTCTGTACCAATGCAGCAGCTACCTTGACAGACCCCGCAGCAGCGTCCAGAGGAACACCCTTGGTAGTCACCCCGATGGTGGTGATCTCAGGATTGGTTAACCCATCAACCACACCACGACTAGCCCGTGTTACCAACACCACAGGATGCAACTCACCATGGAAGTGAATAGGAACCGCCTTGTACTCGTCGCGCGCTAGGAAGTCCAGTTCCTCCTGAAGCTTCTCACGATCAACAGGGAACGCCCGATGTTGCAGTTCGGCCAACGAACGGTAGTAAGGTTTACGCGAACGGATATCCACGTACCATACAGCGTCGCCGAGTTTACCCACTCGGAAGGTACCCGCTGGGTGACCAACATGAGTCGGGAAGTAAACCCGATTGTCAATCTCGATTGGGTAGTAAGGAAGAATAGCCAATAGTTCTTGCGATGGAGTCAACATGCAGATATTCCTTTTTGAGGAGAGAATCGAATTTCTGTTATCTACCCTAGTAATATAGTTGTGAAAACGGTTATAAAGTAATTTAACACCATTATTCTATTTCCCAATTTTATGATCTACCACCCCTGACATTACCGTGGAATTTAATATGGCCTTTCCAAATGATCAACTGTTTTTGGACAGGTTCATCGCTTATAACCAGGAACGATATAAGGATGAACACGACTTCGTAAATGCACTCTCAACCCTGACACTCGGCACTGTAGCGTTCACCAACTTTCGGAAAGCGGTGAATGCAGGCATTATCAGTTATTTGGTGGACGTCGATTCCCCAAATCTTTTCACTGGTGTAGACCAGAAATATACCCCCGCTACGTATAGCGATGACGGTATTGCAAACCCGATCGAGCCGGGACCTCTCACCCTCGAGGTTCTAAAGACAAAAGGCATGCAGGGCTTTTACCTCTTGTCAGGAGAGGGCGGTAGCACGACAGGAGCAATTCTTGTTAGCAATGGGGATCTGTCTCCTGTGATGGTTAAGTCGATCATCAAGAACAGTTGTCAGTACGCTTTGCTCGATACGGAAATCACTGTTGACTTCGATGTCACTACGGCGACCATCGATTCACATACCGTGGTAGGGACGCTTACCATCGTCGAAGCTAATCCAACAGGCGCCAAGAAATACGACGGTACTTACAAACACGACGGTACTATCACTTATTAAAGGTTGAGTTATGACTGACATCACGGAAAAACCCGACACTTTTCCCGCCGTACCGCTTTTGGCGGAGGGAGAAGACGTAAAGGGCGGCGACGAGGCCGCTCCTTCTAACAAACAGGCCGTCGCGTTGGCTGCGCGTACCGACTACCTGAAAGCCCAGCTCGCTGCGCTGATCGTTGGTGGCCTCAACGTCATCGGTACGCTGAACACTCACGCGGATCTGGACGCCATTCCAACCGAAGACCTCAAGAAAGGTGATGCTTACTTTGTTGAGTCGTCTCTCTGCGTCTGGAACATGATCGAATGGGTAGACTCCGGTTCCCTGCTCGGTCCGCGCGGTATCACCCTGCTGGGTCGCTGGCCAGATGGTTTGGCGCTGCCTACCCGCGACAACAACGAAGTGGGCGACGCCTACATCTGGAAGAGCGACATCTGGCTCCTTATCCCTGAACCGGATGACTGGGTCACTATCGGTCTGAAAGGCGACACCGGTGACAGTGCTTACGACATCGCTGTTGCAGGTGGCTTCTCTGGCACCAAACCACAGTGGCTTGTTAGCCTCGTAGGTAAGAGTGCTTACCAGTCTTGGAAAGACCAAGGCAACACTGGCACTGAAGCAGAGTTCGCTGCTAGCTTGGTTGGCAAGACTGCTTACCAAATCTGGCTCGGTCAAGGCAACAGCGGCACCGAAGCCGAATGGCTCCTGACCCTCGTTGGTAAGTCCGCGTATCAAACGTGGAAAGACAACGGTCACCCTGCTGGCACCGAAGCCGAGTTCCTAGAGTCCCTGAAGGGCACTAATGGCGAATCCGGCTCCATCCTGCTGTTGGGTACGCTGAACAACTTCGAAGACCTCGACGCGATCCCTACAGCCGGTCTGTCGGTTGGTGATGCGTACTTCGTTGCTGCCGGTATGTCCGTGTGGAACGGCGACGAGTGGATCCATTCCAACTCGCTGTTGGGCAAACGTGGTATCACTGTTCTGGGTCAATGGCCTGACGCTGTTCCTCTTCCTGCCGTAGATGCCAACGAGATTGGCGATGCGTACTACTGGAAGAAAGACATCTGGATGCTCATCCCTGTTGAAGGTTGGGTAACCATCGGTCTCAAAGGTGATGACGGGCTGTCCGCGTATGACCTCGCGAAAGCTGCTGGCTTCCCTGGCACTCAGTCTGAATACCTGACCAGTCTGATCGGCAAATCCGCATACCAGTCCTGGAAAGATCTGGGTAATAGCGGCACCGAAGCACAGTTCATCGCCAGCCTGAAGGGTGTTAAAGGTGATGCTGGAGCTATTACCCTCGTGGGTACACTGGACAACGAAGCAGCGCTGGACGCCATCCCAACTGCGGGCTTGGCTATCGGTACTGCGTACTTCGTTCAAGGTGCTCTGCGTATCTGGAACGGCACTGACTGGCCAAGCTCTGGTTCTCTGCTGGGTCAACGCGGTGTTACCCTGCTGGGTACATGGCCTGATGGCTCTGCGCTTCCTGCGTGGCAGTCTTCGACCATCGGTGACGCCTACATCTGGAAGAGTGACCTGTGGTTGCTGATCCCGGGTGGTGACGGTAGCGATCCTGACCTGGATCCAGTTTGGAACTCCATCGGTCTGGAAGGCCCTGAAGGTCAAAGTGCCTATGACACGGCTGTTGAAACAGGTTTCGTGGGTACCAAGCCTCAATGGCTGGCGACTCTGATTGGTAAGTCCGCTTACCAGATCTGGAAAGACCGAGGTGGTGTTGGTGACGAAGATGCATTCCTCGCCAGTCTGGTTTCTGTAACTCCTGGTCCTGAGGGTCCTGAAGGTCCTGCTCGTGCTCCGTTCGAAGTTAAGGGCTCCAAGGTTAACGAAGCCGCTCTGCCAACTCCGGGTACTCCAACCGAGGCTTGGTACGTTGGTAGCCACCTGTACGTCTGGGTAACTGATCCGGGCGAATACGTTGACTTGGGTTCGGTAGGTGGTCTGTCTGCTTACGATCTCGCTGTCACTGACGGTTACGGCGGCACGCTGCAACAGTGGTTGACTTCGTTGCACTCTGTTGTTCCGGGTCCAGAAGGTCCACGCGGTCAGAACCTGAACGTTAAAGGCACTGTCGCCAACGCTCCTCAACTGGGTAACATCGTTAACCCGGTAGAGCAGGATGGTTACGTTACCGATGACGACGGTCACCTGCACGTTCTTACCGGCGGTAACTGGGTAGACGTTGGCCCATTCCGTGGACAGTCTACTTACCAACTGTGGCTGTCTCAGGGCTTCACCGGTTCGTCGGCTGAGTTCTTGGCTTCGCTGAAAGGCACCAACGGTACCAACGGTACCAACATCATCGTTAAGGGTTCGGTTGCTACTTACACCGCACTGCCGGCTTCTCCAGCGGAACAAGATGTATGGGCTGTACGTGACACCAACACCCTGTACGCTCAGATCGGCGGTAACTGGGTAGCACTGGGTTCCTTCAAAGGTGCTGACGGTGAGAACGGTTCTCCTGGTGCTAACGGTTCCTCGATCACGATCATCAAGATCCTGACTCCTGGTAACGAAGAAGTTCCAGATCCAGTGACCAACCCAGGTAAGGCTTACGTCGACCTGAACAACATCCTGTTCATCTCCTTGGGCGGCGTGTGGGTTGACTGTGGCCCTGTGGGTGCTCCTGGCCCTAAAGGTGACCAAGGTACCGGTATCAACCTGCGTGGTTACGTAGCGGGTCCTCAGTACCTGCCTAGCATCCAACAGGGTGCTCAGAATGGTGACGGCTGGTTCATCGTCAGCAGCAAGGAACTCTACGTTCTGACCGAGGGCGAGTGGGAAGGTCCATTCGACATCACCGGTCCAGAGGGTCCTCCAGGTGAAGACGGTGAGAAGGGCGATCCAGGTACGTCCATCCAGATCTTGGGTGCGTACAACACCATCGGTGATCTGGCCGTTGCTCATCCGACGGGTACACTGGGCGATGGTTATCTGGTTGGTAACAACCTGGCTATCTGGACTACTGCTGAAGGCGGCAAGTGGATCGACATCGGTCTGGTTCGTGGTCCTCAGGGTGTTCAGGGCGTTCAAGGTCCTATCGGTATCGGCAAGAAAGGCGACAAGGGTGATAAAGGCTCCGTCTGGATTACTCTGCCTGCTGGTGTTGATGAACCGGGTGCAGGCTTCACTGGTAACATCGGTGACTGGGCTGTGTCGGATACCTTCAAGGTCTACTACAAGTCTGCTGTAGGCGGCTGGCAGTACTGGGGTCAACTGGTTGCGGGTGATGTTAACTCGCCGCTGCTGTCCTTCGGTAAGGCTGTACGTCTGGGCAACGAGTGGATCGTACTGCCGGTTGACGAAGTGCCAGACATGGAACCGGGCAAGATGTACGTCCGTTCTCTCAAGGATGGTAACATCGACAACGAAGGTGAGTGGGTTGAACTGCCATTCCCAGGGTTCGCTGACGTTCCTACGGACAGCAACACCTACCTGCGTAAAGGTGACCACACTTGGCTGCAGTATGACGTTCCTACGATCACCAGCTTGGGTGGTGTTCCGGTTGCTGAGTTGGGTGTTAGTGTTCCGACTCTGGTTGCTGGCAAGATCCCAGCAGGTCAGTTGCCTAGCTACGTCGATGACGTTCTGGAGTTTGCTAACCAAGCGGCGTTCCCTGCAACGGGTGAAACAGGGAAGATCTACATCTCCCTCGCAACCAACGCACAGTTCCGCTGGACTGGTTCTGTTTACATTGGACTGGTAGCTTCGCCTGGAACTACAGACGCCGTAGCTGAAGGTACGACTAACCTCTACCACACCCCTGCTCGTGTGCGTGCAGTTACGCTGGCTGGTGTCTCCTTCGGTACTGGTGGTGCTATCACTGCTGCAGATACTGTCCTCACGGCCTTCGGCAAAATCCAGGCGCAGATCACTGCATTCGTACCTGGCTTCGCTGATGTCCCAACGGACAGCAACTTGTATGTCCGTAAGGGCGACAAGACTTGGGTGGTTCTGCCAGCTCAAGGTATCGCAGCGCCTGCGAACGACGGTAAGCAATACGTCTACAAAGGCACTGGCTGGGTCTCCTTCGACCGTTACGACGTGCCGATTCTGGCCCTGTCTGCGACTGGTGGCATCGACCCGAACGTTAACCTGTTCTGCCGGATCGATAACTCCGGTGCAACTGCCAAAACCATCACGCTGGCGGACGGTCCGAAGACTGCTAGTCCAAACGGTGCTCGTGCATTGGTTGTGGTAGTGAAAGTCAACGGTGCTGCAGGTGTCATTACCTTCGCTCCTACTGGGGCTACTCCTCTGGTCTGGAACACGGGGTCTCCTCCTGCTCTGACCGGTAGCCGTACTTACCTTACCTTCACCTGGGATGGTGTTGAGTGGGTGGGTGCAGCAGGCGCAGTAGTGCCTTAACCCATTAGCGCACAGAGCCTCCCTTTAACGGGGGAGGTTCTCGTGTGTTTATTTTAGAGGAGTCGCATCATGTTTGAAGCACTCGTAGGGTTAGGTTCAAGAGGTCAGACGAATTTTCCTAACTCCGGACCTGGCTCGAAGAACCTTCTTTACGGCAACGAACAATTAGGTTACTTCGGAACGCTTACCCCAGCTGAACTTGTCACCTTAGGAAAACTAAGAAGTTTGTTTAACTTCTTTAACGGGAATGACGAGGGTGCACCGTACACCTGGGTAAAGATGTTCTACAAAGGCAAGGTCCTTTATTTTCCAACCAACACCCTTGCTTACAACCTCAGCTGGAACCAGTTGTACAACGCCGGTCTAGTTTACGGTGTGGACAGCAACGGTAATTATCCAACCGCTACTCCGACGAATCAGTTTAAAATCTTGAACGTCGGAACCGATGTTCTAAAAGTTCGTTTGTTTGCCGCCGATTCAAACCCAGACCCTACCAGTTCAGGCTCGCAGCAATTGTTAACCGGTGCTGGGGCTAACATTAGTGGCTCTGAATTCGTGCAGTTGATCTACGCGCTGGTACAAGGTGCTCCTGCTGCTTATAGCGGACCTAAGTGGGGTATCTTCTCCGCTAGCTCCTTTGCTTGGGGTGGCCGAAAGGTTCCTACACAACGTACCTACGTCGCCGGCCCGTCATACGCACAACACGTCGATAACACGTATACGTACTCCTCACCTAAGACGGAGCTTAACTATTGGCTTCCCGTACTTGAGCTGATTCCAGGGAACGAGCTACCGCTGTTGCCGTATATCGATTTGGCAGCTCAGCTTGATCCGCTACAACCCGCATCAATCGCTGACGTCATCCAGAGTGTAGGACTGGCCAAGTACCGTGGGACTACTACAACGGTCGTCATTCATGAACCAGCAGTCGTTACCGACGTCACGTACCCAAGTCAGGTACTGAAAATTAAACGGACCGAAGTACAGCTAGAAACTGGTCTACTAAACCAGCTAGTGGTAACCGACATCGTGTACACATGAGGTATAACTAATGTACGTTAAACTCAAGTGGTTGAACCGTAACCAGATTCCGGTGACCACCAAGATTTATCGAAATGATACACAAAAGCCTAACGACCAGCTCGGGACGGCACTGGCAACCCTCGATGGCGCGATCACCACGTGGACCGATGAAACTGTTGTTCGTCGTAACACGTACTACTACACCCTTGAAACCGTCAACGGCGGACAGAGTGCTTACTCTAACCCGATTAAGGTAGTTGCCGATTACAACAACGGCCCGGGGCCACGTGATCTGGTTTGGGGTGATACCCAGTTAGGGTTCTTCGGGACTGTTAACTCGACAGACTTCATTTTCCCAGCTGACCTCATGGCGTTGTTAACGATCGCCCCGTCGCCGTACACTTCTAACCCACTCCCGACTTGGAACAAGTGGATCCGGAGAGGGAAGATTTGTTACGTCCCCAACGCCCCTATCCACATCGCTGTTCTTTACGATGTGTTCTACAAGTCGGGCGTGCATTTCGGTACGGATGATAACGGTCCTTGGATGCCCACCACTACGACCACCCCGGTCAACCAGCGGAAGATCATTACCAAGGGCTTCGATCAATTCATTGTTCGTCTTCCCACGGGCGCTGATGACCGTGCCAATCCGACCGACACTATCGTAGCTTCACCAGCGGATAGTTTGCGCCGCTTCAGTGAGGTGTCTGACTTTATTCACCCGATGATCAGTAACTATGTTGCGCCTAGTGCACGGTGTCCTAAGCTCCCTCACGCAATAGGCTACAGCTCAATGAACTCCGGTCGGGAAATTGCGTCTTCCACCAGGCAAGGGACTACTGGTTTTGCCCGTGCGCTGGCATCGACGGCCCCAACCAGTGGGGCTGACATGGAGAAGCTTGTTCTTCAACCGTGGAACACTACCTGTTCTTGGCTACCTGTACTGGAAATGATCCCTGACAAGGGTATTGAGGTGGTTGTATGAGTATCACAATCAAGTGGGCTAATCCGAACACTACGTTCGATGAAGTTCAGGTTTTCCGTTCAGACACCAAGTTGGCTAATGGTGAAATCCCTACCAACAAGATCGCCACCATCACGGACAGTTCTCTCCAGTATGAAGACACCACGGCTATTCAGAACAAGTACTACTACTACGTGATTGCGGTGAAGAAAGGTACTGAGGTCGTTTACACCCCTCAACAGGTGGCGATCAACATGCCTTACACCGGCCCTGGCCCGTCTACCCTGCAATCCGGCACATGGGAACGCGGGTTCTTCGGGATGATGCAGGCCGCCGATGTCGCGCTTACCCAAGAGATCTACGCGTTGATCGGTGTCGGGAACGTTAACGCCACTCAAGGTGAATGGGGTAAGTTTATCCTGAAGGGTAAAATCCTGTTTGCCCCTCTTCGCCATATCCTGGGTATCAGCTGGAACCAGTTGTACAGCGCTGGGTGTATGTATGGAGTTGCCGGTAATGGTCCTGCAACTGGTCACGGTTTGACGGGGGTAGACCAACTCAAAATCCTCAGCAAAGGGGAGCATGATTTCATTATCAGGGCGCCCCGCTGCCAAACGTCTGCTGATTACGTCTACAACACCGGTGTTGCAAAGGACTACGACAGCGAGTGGTTCCACTGCTTCGTCAGCATGTTTAACCAAGGTAGTCCGTTCCCTTGCAACGATGTTGCGAGTTATGTGGATTCCACGTACTTCATTCAGTCTGGTGGTGTTAACACTGTGTTTGCTGAATTCACCGGTGTTAACGCCGCATGTCAATACGGTAGTCAGCCCGGTCAGATCTTCGCGCCCGGCGGTACTTCTCCGCGTACAAGCTCGCTTTCGCAACGCCTGATCCTGGAACTCGTTCTTTAACACAACCCTTCCTTTAAGGAAATGACTATGTCCATTGTTGACCGCACTACCCGTTTGATCGAATCCGACACCATGACCTATCCGATCTTCTTGGCGGATATGGCTCGCTTCGCACCTAATACTGTATTCCCAGCGACGGTCGATTCTGACTGTCTGATCGACTTCGGTATCGAGGTTGTACACAGCGTTGCTCAGCCAGAAGGTGATGTCGTCACTGAAGGCACCCCAGAGCTCCGTGAGGGCGAATGGTACCAAACCTGGACCGTCCGTAGCTTCACCGAAATCGAGGTCGCTAACAAGCTTGCACGTCGTAAGGAAGAGCTCCAGTCGAGCGCTGAAGATCTGCGCGTCGCTGCGTTCGCTACTGGCTTCCCGTACCAGTTCGGCGAAAACGTTTACCACGTACAAGTGCGTACCGGCGACCGTGGCAACATCTCCGACCTGCGCTGTATTGCTAAAGAAGTAATCGCTGCCAGCGGTGATATGACCTTCGAGTTCCGCGTACTGGAAAACGTCGAGGTCGTTCTCACCGCAGCTGAAATGGTTGCGCTGGCAGATCGAGCCTTGGTTCAAGTAATCGCTGGCTACAAGGTGATCTGGGCTTACAAGAAAGCCATCGATCTCGCCACCACCATGGAAGAGTTGCCAACTCCTCCGGGGGTATTCTTCACTCTGTAATCAACGACCCTCCCTCTTAGGAGGGAGGATTTAAACACATGGAGTTTAAACTATGAGCGACTTTACGAGGTTCAGTGCGGTTGAGTCTTTGGGCTATGATCAGGCTGCAAGTCGGCTCTATGGCAAAGCCTATTGGAGGGTGGCTGCTGGGTATCGCTACTACATCGGCTTCAAAGGTTCTAATCGTTACATTGACGTACCGACCGGTTTCCTAACTGACGGTGCTACCATTCCGCGTTTCTTGTGGTGGTTGCTTCCTCCGTTGGACGAATACAGTCAAGCAACAACGCTGCATGATTTCCTGTGCAGAACTTACAAGATCATCGAACTCATCGATGGCGTTGAAACTGAGGTAGCTGTAACCCGTAAGGAAATTGACGGGATCTTGCGCGAAGCAATGGAAGTGCTCGAGGTAGCGGCTTGGAAACGCTTCCTGATTAATTGCGGCGTTGAAGGTTACCGGGCTGTGGCTAATCCCACTAAACCCAAAGGACTCGTTCTCGCTGAATAACAACATTCCTTTGGGGAGAGCACATCGTGTTCGAATCTCTTATAACTATTACAAAGCCGGCTGGGGCTGATGACGACTCTGATTTGGTATTTCCAGGAGGAACGATTTACAAGGGCATCGTCAAATCTGCTAACTTTATTACGGGCGGAGCCCTAGCACAAGCCATCGGTCTGACAGACGGCATGCAGCACAACGACGCAGCAGGTTGGTTGCATTTCATTGAGGCCGACGGCACTGAGCTTTACATCTCGAAAAAGACCCTGCGGTATGGTCTGACGTATCAGTCGATTGACGCGGCACAAGCAGGTAACAGCAAAGAAGTTACAATTGGTGGCGAAGTTTACATCGTCAGATTTATTAACGGCAATGAAGCCGCCACTAAGTTCGCTTACCAGCGTTACATGCTGCCATTGATTGATCCACCAAAACGGAACTCCTACCCAGCGGACCCGGTGGTCCCAACATGGGGTTACTACACACCACTCATGATGGGTAACAACGAACCAGACTACTCCCAGCCTGGTTCTCAAACCATGTGCGCAGAAGCATATGGAGGGGGCTGGCTGACGCGTGGTTATCCTAATTTTGCGTCTGTATGGTACCAAGACAACCTCACTCCTCAACTGTACCATGGCTGGCGCCCCCTGCTGATTAAGAAGTCTAGTCTACCGGTATCGGCTTACAAAGGACTGGTGAACCAAGATAACTTTATCACGTTTGCAGCACTGGCTACAGAGCTGGGGGTTACCGAAGGCACACCGAGCAACGGCACAGTGGAGTGGCTGCACTTCGCCGAAGAGGGTAAAGAAGTTTATATCCCACGCATGGGTATTCGACACACCATCAGTTGGGAACAATTGAGTGCTAGAAACTTGATCACGGGTAACCGAACCATTGTCATTGGTGGCCAAACGTTCAAGGTTCGCCTCATGACAGGATGTGAACAAGACCCAGGTATCGCTGGCGGTGGTTTAGCGGCGCGGGAATGGAAGAAGTACATTGTTGGTCTGACTGATGGGACGTACGACTCTCAAACAGCAGCTTGGGCAGGTGTGGGTAACGACGGGATCAACATTAGTATTTTGCAGGAAGCGTCTGCTAACGAAACAGGAGCCCACTCGGGCGCGGGTTATCCAGGTATCAATGATATTTGGTATGTCTCCGCCAACCAAGAACACCCGTTCTTCAACTGGCGCCCATTGCTGGAAAAGGTATAAGTTAAATGATTGACCTCCCTTCGGGGAGGCTTCTCTACCCATTTCTCTACGGGGAAGACCATGATTGAACAATTAATCTCGACAGGGAGTCAGGTAGAAATACCATTCGTACCGCCTGCTGTAGAGCCAGGCAACCCGTTTCAAGGATTCGTCAGTTCTGACGATCTGATCGACGGTACTGCTCTGTCTTCTTTACTTGCGTTGACTTCGGGTACTTCGATCAACAACAAGGCAGGCTGGCTGAAATACATCGATGCCGGCAAAACGTTCTACATCGCAAGGAAGCCGCTTCGTTACGGAACTACAGTTGCTGCTTATAAAGCAGCCGCACTGTTGGCTGGTAAACAAGTCAGCATCCGCGGGGACATCTACAAGGTTCGTTTGATGTCCGGTATGGCTGCTGATCCGTTCAACTCCATCATCGGTATTGCCGGCGGCGGAGAGTGGAACCAGTACTTGTACCCGATCTTTGCAGCGGCTAACCGTCCTACAGCGGCTGTGTGGTCGTATTACACGGCGGCTGATCTCGGACTCGCGCTCAACGATAGCCTCAATGGACAGAAGGGCTGGATCACAGTCACCAAAGATCAGCACAACACCATCACTACTGCTTTGGCTGCTCGCGGTTGGGACTACTCTGGTGGGACGGGGGTTAACCCTATCGACCGGCGCACCGTGATCAACGATGCTAACGTCAACGAGGGTAACGGTACAGCTAGTCTGGACGTCTATGGCTTCCGGCCTCTGTTGGAATTCATCGGTGTGGCTCCTCCTGAAGATCTGTACTACGGTGAAATTGCCGACGCGGATTTCATCACTCCGAGCGCGCTTGCCGCTGTGGTGAACTTGGCGGCGGTCGGCACCGTAACCAATGCCTCGTCCAATTGGCTGAAGTACCGCTATAAAGGCAAGACCACGTACCTCGCGAAGAAACCCCTGAGACACGCAATGACTTGGGAACAAATGGACGCGGTTGGTGTCGTTAAAGGGAATATCCCTTACCTGTTTGGTGGTAAACGCTACGCGTTGACTCTTCCAACAGGTTCTGATACCGACCCAACTCCTAGCTACGGATCTATTGCAACGGCTGGGTCTTTCAACGACTTGATCTACCCGGTTTACGGCGGAGCAGCTAGCGGACAACCTGAAGTTCTGGCGTATCCTCGTTGGGCTGCGTTTACGGACGCCGACTTGGGCTTCGCAACAAACAAAGCCGCAGCTTCCGGAGGACTTGGTACACTGACCTGGTGTAAAGAAGTCATTACCGGTGGGAATAACCACTTACTGCGCGGCTACAACGATGCTGACAACGTCGGTAACCGACAGATACTGGCGGGTTGGTACGTCGCTAACGGTGGTACTCAGCAGTACGCAGGGTGGCGCCCGCAGATCGAAGAGTTGACCGATCTGTCGAACGCTTGGTCAAGGGTGGGCAACCTTCCTGCTGCAAGGATGAACATTGGTTCGGCCTCGGTTAGCGGGAAGATTTATACCTTCGGTGGTGATGCGAACGACGGCAGTAACCCCACGGGCGCCTTCAGTGTTTATGATCCTGTACTGGCAACATGGACCGCTAAAGCAGTAGGGCCTGCTGTTCGAACCTGGCACTGTATGTGTGAAGGGACTGATGGTAAAGTCTACGTGCACGCCGGCTACAGCTCAAGTGGTGTCTTTAGTGATCTGTGGGCTTATGACCCGGTGGCTAACACGTGGGCGCAAAAGGCTAGTGGTATCGACCGGTACGACGGTGTTATGACGTCTTACGGTGGCAAGTTGTACGTTGTTGGTGGTTATACCAACACCTACGCGAACGACCTGCGTTGCTACGACATCGCTACCAACACATGGAGTGTTAAAGCGAGTTTTGTAGGTGGGCGTCGACACATGACCCTCAACGCTGTAAACGGCAAGCTGTATATGTCGGGCGGTAACGTGGGCGGTACCGAATTCTGGTCTTACGACATTGCTACTGATGTCTGGACAAAGATGGCTGACCACCCAATGGGTAACATCGCTCAACACAGGTCCACGGTAGTGGATGGGAAGATCTACTTCTTCGGCGGTAACGCCGGTGGGACGGTTGTCAAGAAGCTGTGGGCCTACGATCCTGTTGGTAACACGTGGACTCAACTGGCGGATATACTAACCACTAATGGCAGGACTACTCCGTTCATGGTAGCTCCAGGCGACGGCCGCATTTACGTAGGCGGCGGTTATTATCCTGGCGTTGGTGTGTTGTCTGACTTCTGGACGTACAAACCGTAACAAGGATGGGTCGATAATAACAGCCTCCCTTCGGGGAGGCTTTTGACTATGGAGAGCTGATCATGCTTGAAGCATTAATAGGTGGACTAGCCGGACTCGCACCACGGGGTATATGGACGAAGCTAGCCAACTTGTCGGCTCAGCGTATGGACGGCATGTTTGTCGAGATGGGTGGGTTGATCTACGCATTCGGCGGTAGTAACAACAACGTAAACTCTCCGGTAGCAGACTTTAAGTATTATGATCCCGTCGCCGGGTCATGGACGGTTAAAGCCACTGGGCCGGTAGCCCGTACACAGTTATGCATGTGTGAAGCCGATGGTAAAATTTGGGTGCACTCTGGTAGGTCGTCTAGTGCCCAAATAGGCGACCTATGGGTCTATGACCCTACAGCTAATACTTGGACGTCGAAGCTTGCCGGCACCACACGTTACAGTGGGGCCATGGCATCGTGGAACGGTAAGTTGTATGTAAGTAGTGGTTGGACTAACACCGCTGCCGCCGATTTACGTTGCTACGACATCGCCACGAATACATGGAGTACGTTGTCTCCTTATCCGGGAGCAGGTCGTACTAAAACAACGCTTGCCGCAATTGACGGAAAACTCTACCTCGTCGGTGGTTACAGTAGCACGGCCCAGTATCTTTCGGATTTCTGGGTTTATGACATTGCGACTGATACATGGACTCAGTTACCTGATCAACCCATTGGTGGGTTAATTGGATGCCGGACGGCTGTATTGGATGGGAAACTCTACCTTCATGGTGGTCGACTTGTTGCCGGTTACAGCAGGATGATGTGGTGCTACGACCCAGTTGAGGCAACATGGACCCAGTTAGCACTTGCTAGTGTCGGACGACAAGAACTCTTCATGGCGTCTCTACCTTCGACTAACGAGATCTACGTCGCAGGTGGTTGGAACGGCACCGTCCAGAATGACATGTGGGTATTTGACGCCGGATAAACACGAAGCAAAAAAAGAAAGAAACATATAACTCTCCTACCCTTTGCGGGGTAGGAGAGTTATAGCTGATTTACTAAATGTCCAGCTCTGCTTCGAGTGCTTCCACGACTTCGTTCAAGTCACCTTCAAAGTCTTGCTCTTCGTCCACACTACCGATCCACTTCTCACCCACTGGATCGAATTCCAGAATGATGGAGGTGTGGTCCAGAGAACAACGCTTGGCGAGTTCGTTGAGACGATCTTCGAGGGATTGATTAACTACTGGCATGGGAACACTCCTTTATGCTGCTTCAGCAATGCGTTTGTTGGTAGGCTTCGGCACGATGCGGTTACCCCGTGGCGCTTCTTGGGGTTCTACCTTCTTGGCCTGATCCTTGATCCACAGCTTGGTGCCGTCGGCGATGGCCTTCTTCGGGAAGTCGACCAGATTGAACGGATAGCACCAGCCACCAACAGACAGTGTACTGTTATCAGGGCGCTTAGGATCGAAGTAGAGACGCGACGGGACAGGCAAGCCATCCTTGGACTTCAATTCGATTTCCATGATCTCAGCGCGATCACAGACAGCCTGGAAGGCCTTCACCCAGAACCCTTCAACGATGTTCGCCGACATGCCGAAGATACGAGGACCTTTCAGCAAGTTGGAACGCAACATCTCCCGCATAGCGTCCTTCATGCCCAGCGAAGTAGCGTCCACCACGAAAGTGAATACCGCACGCTGCTTCTTGACCAAGTAGTAGGTGCGATTGGTCGCATACACCACAGTCACCGCCAACTCACCCGTGGCGTTCTTCAGTTGACCCATGCCGATGAAACGCCCGGTGATGGTCAAAGGGATCTCGTTCTTGCCGGCGATAGTCGACGGATCGAGAGTAGCCTTATGGAACTGAATAACACGTTCATCGTAGCTATTGATGAACTCCTCGGTAAAACCAACGGCCAACAGTTTTGACGAATCAACACCAGTGTCCAGAACCAGAGACAGGACATTGTTAACCGGTGCTGGCGTCATCGCTTTTGTTGCTTTAGCATTTTTCATCAACAGCTTCCTTATGTCAATCATCCAATTACAGGCTAATTAGCCCAGGTGGTCTACCAACGGGTGAGTGTGGAGAGACACCATCAATTCCTTGCCGCCGACTTGCATGGAGATAAGAGACCCGCCCATGCCCGTTACGGTTTCGAGATCCAGATGTACAAACTGCCCCTTCCATTTTCCGGTGAGGGTCATGGACAGGGAATTATTCTCCACCTTCTTAAAATAGGAGATGAAGAAATCTTTTACTAGACCGTAGTAATTAACAGCGTGTTCACGGTCGTCAATCATCAGCTTCTTGAACAGACCCAACACCGCCTCTTCGTACGAGTGGAACTCGCCGTTAACGAGGTACATGGTACCGCCACCGCCCTCAGATACAATAAAGGAGGTATGACCACGGAGACGGTTAACGCGCAACTGCAGACCGCTAGGCAGCTCGTATTCCCAGCCAGACATCATCATCTTGCGACCGGTAAGCCCACCGAAGTAATTACTAGCGGCGGCCAATGCCTTTTTACTCTGTTCGAACTGAGCTGCAAACATTTCTTGGCGAGCAGCGGAAACAGGGAAGTTGGCGTATTGATTGTTCATAACAGTATCCTCAAGTAACTAATGGTTTATTTGCGAAGCAAGGCAGCCAAAGGGTGGTCTGCCAAGGGAACTTGAACTGGAGCACGATCAGACAGGGTGACTTGTACAGCACGATCCCCCATGCTTTCATCCCACTCCAGTACGGCCATAACACGTTCACGATTCCAGTGGCCGTCAACAGCCACTTGTACGGGTTTCTCTTTCTCCTTGATGTACTCGATGAAAATGTGACTAATACGATTGTACAACCCAATCGCATATTGCCGATCATCCAGCAGGAGATTCACAAACAAACTATCCCACGCCTGTTCAAAGCTGTGCGAGGGCGAATCTACAACGTAGGGATAACGACGACCGCTTGGAGTGATCCAATAATACCGTGTTTGCCGGTCATCACTTAGTGCTATCAGAATCCCAGGTTCCGATAGAGTTACACAGTAGAACTCGATAGGGTGGTTAAGCCCATGACGAATCAACGGTGCCGGATGACCAAAGCGGGCAAATGGAATCCTGCCCTTAAAGAGTTCACCCGTTTGAGCTGATACCCGGAACTGCCTTTCCCCTGCGGTGTGCATTGGGAAGCTATCCATATCAAAGCAAATGCCTTTGGAGATCATGCTGTTACCTGCTTAGTCTTGTTAGACAGATTATTTTAGTTCGCCAACGGCACCGCTAAACAGTGGTTGTTTAATGGCCAAGCCGTGATAACGACCCAACGTGTGGTAATGAAACCCTTCCGGTAATTCGGGGAGTAACATGTGAATTGGTTTCTCAACCTTTTCACCACCTTTCATCTTTATAAGTGCGAACTCTTTGTACCGCACCCCTCGACCCAGTAACGTGACCGGAATGTAAACGGTCTCGCCAGTTGGGATCGGATGCACTTGCAGCCACACTTGCTTCCCGGTACACACCGTCAGTAAGGCAAACAACGCCTTTTTGCTCTGACGAACCCGATCCAATTCCAAGGCCAGGTTTACCTTGCGCTCAACTCGGAGTTGCTTGTTGAACTTACGCGCATGCCACTTGATACGCGACATACGTTTCAGCGTAACATTCCCCTCAACTACCGTTAACGCACCTTCCTTCTGCATGTAGGCAAAACTATCGGCGTACCGTGTTAGCTCGTCGTACAACTCACGAGCAATAACGACCTGATCCGGATTGTTATTGTCCTTCATTAGTTACCCTCCGCTTAGGGGCGGTGGAGAACCGAACAGTCATGTGCTCAATGCGCATAAGTGCACGGTCAACAAAGGTAGGTGCTTTGTCTTGGGGCAGGTCATTGACGAGTTCAGCAAGGAACGCAGAACGCAGTTCCTCGAATGAAGCGTAAGTACCACCATCAGCGCCTTTGTTAAACGCTGCTTCCAACTTGTCGCTTACCTTTGTGAGAATCTCTGCAGTTGTACTCATGGTACCTCCTAAAGCCAACGGTACTTGATGGTCGTAGGACCAACAGACTCCTTTGGATAACCAGTGTATCCGTAGGGATGAGTTTGCATGGTAGGTGAGGAGTTACAGTTCATAATCTCCACCTCACCTACCAGTTCCATCTCCACGGGATCAATGATGCGATGCTCATGAGTAACATGAGCGTCCCAAACCCACCGATCCTTAGTAAGGACTTGTGGGGTAACCACTCGCTCATCACCCTCGAACACAGGACGATAAACGTAGAAGTTCATATGAGGATACTTCTCGACCTCAAAGAACTTCGCCACATTGGGGAAGACACCACGGAAACAGTCTTCCACCTTAGGCGCTACCGCAATAGCAGCCATAGGAGGCTCTGGATAAGCCCAGGAGCTGTCTTCGTGTTCACCCGGTACATCGAAGCCCGCTTGAGTACCTGGTGTCCACAGGCCCGCTAGAGCCCCGTTGAAACTGATGTGGAATAGCTGGCCCGTTGTAAGCAGTCGACTACGTACCGTCTTTAATACCTTGTCCATTCAACAGCTCCTGGATTTGTTCTTCGTCGTACTTCACAACGACCGCGTTACGCATTGCCTGCATTTGTTTCAGGCGACGGTTGTAGATGATGTCGATGGCGATCTGTTGCTTGGTAGGAATCACCGAACGACGATCTTCCAGCAACCGTTGGTCTTGGAAGAACACGCTCTTGCCGATATCGGTATGGGCCGACTGCATATAGAGCTCGTTCATCACAGAAACCCGGCGTGGGTTAATGATCATGTGTTCAGGCTGAACTTCTTCCTTAACACGGAGATCATGAATGATACGACCGCCCACACGAACCAGCCCGTTGTTCCAGTCCACCAGTTCTGGCAGAATCGAATACGTGTGACGACTGTGATCAACATGACCGATCGTACCGACGTTAGGATAACGATTGTTCATCTCATAAGCCTCTTTGTAATTAACCCGTCCCGTATACGCCAGCATACGGACATTTTTACCATCGTAAAGTTGGATGCCCTTCATTTGCAGAAGTCTTTGTACGCAACCAACGTGGTGTACTTCTCAGACGCGAACAAATACAGCTCGGCTGGTTTCATCCACTGAGTACCTTTGTCGCTAGACCAAACGTTTATACGCCACCATTTACCTTTAGGTGGTTTAGGAACGCCTTCCACTTCTACCTCGGCAGCTTTCAATACCTTGTCAGCCAGCGCCATCTCTTCCTCGGTTGCAGCCTCATTACGAGGAGACAAGCCAAAGATAGTGAACTCCTGCCCGTTCTTGGTGACGTCGGTCTCTTCCCGTACAGTGCTTTCCAGAGTAAAGTGAACGCCGAACAACGACTTGTAGGTGTAGTTGTAGTAGCGCATACCCTGAATCAACCCTGGACCGAAAGGAGCAGAACATACCTTTGGTACAGTGTAACGACCGGACACCACCTGAGTAGGTATCCACTTATACAGACCGTAAACCACACCACCCACGATCGCCCAGAAGAGCAACCAACGCAGCCAGGTATTACGACGCTTACGACGCAGATCAACCCTTACCTTCTTCAAGGCATCGAGTGCTTTGAAAGCAGCATCACTTTCTTCGCCCTCAAGCTTCTGCAAGGCCCCTTCCAGCAATGTAGACACATCATCCAGTGAAGGATGTGCTTTGTTAACGATCTTTGCCTCACGCTGCTCTTCCGCAGAAGGAATATGAGCAGGTGTTGAATGGTACGATGCTTCAGGCAAAACGTCAGAGACCGGAATCTCGTTGGTATGAGCCCCGTCGCTAATAGTTGGTCTCAAGGTAGAAACGTGCCCAAGGTTTTGGTAACCCTCCTTGCCTTCATGCCAGACGTAAGCATCTCCGTTTGAGGCAAGATTAACTGTCTCTTTACTGGCATTCGGAGCAAGCTTAAGCATTTCCTCTTCGGTGATAACCTGTGGCGCCTGTTCTTGGATTGTCATTGGGTAAAACTCCTTGTTGGTAGTGCGTTACAAAGTTACAGCGGTGTAAAAAAGAAATATATTACCCTTACTAGCACCGTGCTAGTAAGGGTAATAGTCTCACTCAAAGCCCTAGCCGGGATTTAAGGAACGGAATGTAGACGGCGATATCTGACTGACTGCTTATGAGTTTCACTGCTGCGTACTCGCGCAGGGCGGAGAACTCTCTGACGATCATCAACTGGTACCAAACTCCGTCTAATGTAAATGCTGCAAACGGGAACTTGGTCTTGTTGAAAAACTCACCGAATAACTCGGGATAGTTATAACTGAAAAATTCGTCGACGAGTTCGGCTGTGTCGGGTGTTACTTGGCAACCGAACAACGATTTGTCGCGTGTCCACCGGGCCAGCTGTCCGAGAGTGAATGCTGCCTTCTGAGTGATGTCGACGTTGTTCAGCAAACGGCCTGAAGGGAAGTCACGACTTCTGCTAATTTCTACCAAGACATCGATAGCGTAAACGAATTCCTGCAACTTGTGAATGTCACCCATGGAAGCCATGAAAGCATTCACAAACTCGTCGTTCATTACGTACTTGAAATACTTAAGTCTTTTGCTCTCGGTATTATTAGTTATCAGTCCATCGTGATCCTCCGTCCTTCTCAGTGCTTCTAACATATTCGATCCCTTTTTACCTAACGTGGAAAATACCACAATTAAACGAGCGTCTTTGCTACCCCTAGGTAATGTAGGTCTGAAGATGTCCTTATCTTAAACACCAACCTTAAAGCCGATCACCGCGCCTACTACTAAGGCAATAACGCACAAAACAGCGATCAAACTAAATACCCGGATACGACGCCTACGTTGTTGCTGATAAATCTTGTCAATGATGCCTGTTTTAAATTCACCTTCTTCGTCTAGCAGGTCTCTTGGATCTATCATGATCATTTCACCTTTAAAGAGTGACCGGCGCGGCTCCTTGCAAACGGAATCTTGAGCCCTATCTTTTCCTCGAAGTCGTAGAACTCCAAGACGTTGAGTTTCGAATCGGGGACAATCTCGTTAAGTACCAACGAGCACAGCCGTCTGTCGATTGTGAACTCGAACTCATCCACCCCCAGTGTGTCCATTAAGAACCCAATGGTAGTCAGGTAACCCTGGGCAAAGAAATCGCGCAGAGATGCCTTTACTTCGTTGTTGACCACAGACATCTTCCAGGAATGGTTGTTCGTCATGCGGAACAATTCATTAAACAGGAAGAAGGCTTCGATCTTGAATGTCTCGGTGTCGGGGCTCATCAGAGTCGTACTTACCGGACAGCCTTTGATCTCCATCAGTTCGTACAGATGGTCAACGCAGTACACCAGTTCACGCAGCGTATTTTTGGCGACTTTCTTATCTAAGAACAATGCTGCGAACTTTGGATCCAGAGCACGCATAGTCGATGCGAACTCGTCCTCTACCTCAACCGCGGTAGTGAAATCTGCTTTTATTTGTACGGTCATGGTAGTTCCTTATTAATGATGACCTTTTTTTCTGGTGTAAACAATAGTCATCATAGTTACATTAAATATTCGTGTATCGGCCATATAAATCCACCACTAGGTTTGACCCCAGTGGTGGATTTAGTACAGCGGTTACGTGGGGTTGGTCAGGACACCATAGTCAGTAGGTGGAATCACCTTGATTGGTACGATGCCTTTCACCCATTCCAGATTACCGTAGAAAGTGTCGCCGATAAGCTGGGTAAAGGTGTCGTTACCGACAGTAACGATGGTTGGGATATCGTAGGCCAAATTAGCACGGACTACGCTTTCAATCGCAGCTTTCTCAGCGCCAGCAGCAACAGAGGAAGCAATAACAACACCTACCTTTGGCACACCAGCGTCGAGGTAGGAATACAAACCTGGCATGGTCTGGATTTCTAATGCGTTGATGTCAACCAGAGGAGTACTGTTTCTGAGCAAGTATAGGCCCAGCGTGGTCGCCGCAGGCGCAGGCGTCCAAGTTTGAAGCGGATTACCGCGAAAGTTACGCGATGCAGAAACAATCGTGGCACTACGACGGCCGTTGGGCTGTGTCGCAATATCACTGATTTGAAGATCCGACTCAGTCAGTCCCTGAAATAGGGGCAACATTTCCGGATCTCCGGCGTAGCGGTTCAAGTTGAACTTGACGAAACGTTCAACGAAAAGCGCAATGTGCGTTTTACCAGCCATTGGAGTTCTCCGAGGAATTCACAAGGTTGGAATAAACCCTGCATAGAATCCGCCCTAAAGACTAGATACCAAAGACCCATTCGAGTAACGCTACAACACCAACGATCAACAATGTCCGCATAATGGCAGGACCCACACCATTACCGCTACGAAGTATGTACCAGCAGTAGAACGCCACCGCCAGATAATAACTATCTTTACCCGACCCAACACCAGCGGCAATCAAAATAAGAATGAACAGACAGCTAAACGGTTTAAGCAGTTCAACCATTTCCTTTGTCATAACAACCTCTTGTATTGCAAAAAAGAAAGGGGATCCGAAGACCCCCATTCACTACAGTTTCGTGGTTAGTCCTGGATTTGTACTGCGGACGATTTATCGCCAAGCAGAACACTATCCAAGTTAGCCAAGATCTTGGCCGTTTGCAGACCACCCTTCAGAGCAGTGATCGATGCATAAGCAGTGTCGTAGATACCCAGTGCTGCCGGAGTACCCCATTCACCAGTTGCCAAGTTCAACACACGGATCGGCTCTGGACAGTCCATGTCAATGACATTTGCTTTGATGTTGAGCATCTGGTCTTCCGAAACAATCCCCTTCATCAACAGGAAGAATTGAGCGAAAGTGATCTTCTCCATAACGTCAACGATCTTCTGAAATGGAGGGTAGTCCAGCAGTTCCTGTTCATCCAGCGCACCGAAAACAAACTGACCGGCAGTAATCATTGCAGAACCGACGCCTGGCAGGATGCCGTTAATCAATGCCGACTTAACTGCCTTGCCTACGTCTTCGAAACGGTCCAGACGTTCTTTCACTTCCGACTGAGTTTCACCGCCAACAAACACAGTGACCAGTTCACCCAGTAGGCTACGCATACGTTGTTCGTTGAACTTCGCACGCATACTGAAACGATCGCCCGCTTCATAAGTACCCAGCTCGGTTTCGATTTCCTTGGCACGATCAGTGATACGTGTCTTGGTTACCGGATCATTCGGACGGATCACCGAACGACGAGAGCCTACAGTCAGAGGAACAGTGCACGCCTTAACATCTTGGTGCAGTGTATCTGCCAGCGTCTTGAAGAACGGAACACCCAACATGATGGCGATGTCCTGCATCAGCAACGTACCAACCGAACCGCCGAAGTTGGTTTGAACGCCGATGAACTTCACCTTCGGCGAAACGTTGTTGATCTGCATGATCAGACTGTTCAGACTGTTGTCGATCGAACGAGCAATCAGCAGTACAGGAATGACCACACCTTCAATGTCCTTGCCGAAGTTGTACTTGTCGAACAGCTTACGGAAGAACTCCACAGCCTGATCTGGCTGCATGGAACGCAGGTTGTCGTCGATTACCAACGGAACATAACGTTCGAAGTCAGTATCGGCACCGTTACCAGTTGCGCTGAACGATGGATTGGAGAATTCCATCTTGACCGGCAGCCCGTCACTGTGTACAACCTTGTCAGCACGAGTCACACCTTCCTTGAGTTCGATCTCAGGGAACTTGCCATTCGCTTGAGCATAGATGTCAGTGATGACCTTGGACAGCTCTACGTCGCCGTTAGAGGACGTGAGAGCCATCTGGTACAGCTCTGGACTACCGACCGTTACAACACGAGCCATACGTTGCAGCTCGTCGATCAGAAGACCACCCAGACGCTCGATGAACTTCTGCTCACGGTAACCCGGGAACTGACTGAACAGGCTATACAGCTCAGCCGTCAGCAGGATGGTAGTGGTAGTGCCGTCACCACATTCAACGTCAGTCTTGACCGCTGGTTCAGTGATGACTTTGTTGATCAGTTCTTTGAAGGGGTCTTCGAACTTGATAGAGCGAGCAACCGTTACACCATCTTTGGTTACTTTCTTGTTGGTACCGACGGAGATGAGTGCCAGCCTGCCATTAGGACCCATGGTAGATACCACAGCCTTGGCGACGTCCATCATAACGTCTTCTACCATGTCTTGGGTATCGGTAATTTTCATGAATCGCTGCATGTAATAAATCTCCTGAGTGGACGTATAACAATAGTGTTTACAGTCTAATAATGTAGGCTTGAATTCTTTTAGTCCGAAGTACTTTCCAGCTCACGTTCAAAGAACTTACGCAGTTCCTGAATAGCCTTGATAGCACGACCCAAACCTTTGGACAAACCTTCGAGGCTCTTGATGGTGTTGGTACGAGCATCATCACTCTTCATCGGTTTACCGAGAGGATCCAGCCACACATCGCACCAATAGATGATCGTCTTGTGGCAATCAGCAATAGAGAAGGTACCCCCACCGTTCTCATCGATGTTCAACGCCACGTAACCCGTGTAACCGGAGTCCAGCTTGTTCAACCAGTGACGTTCTTGCATAGAGCCCTTGGCCGGTGTCTTGTAACGAGTCTTGATCTCCTTGAGGAAGAAGTCAAGCTTCTCTTTGGCCATGTTGAGCTTCTGCTCTTGATCCACCAGACCGTGATCGTCAGCCGGCTGGTGCAGGTGAATGCGGATCGAGTTCATGATCAGGTTGAAATGACCGGACCACGTGTAGTCGTACTTCTCTGGCTCGCCTTTCTTCTGCTTAGCCTTAGACAGGAATGGCTTGACTTCGAACGCGTACTCAAACGCGGTCGTAGCACTCTTGTAAGGACCGTGCAGGAAGTCTTTACCCAGCACAATAAGTGGATCAAAGTTAACCGTTCCCTTTGTGTATTTAGACATTCCCTTTTACTCCTAGCAGTAGCAAAAAATTAAAGTAGTAAACCTCTCCCTCAAGCCTGTTGGCCCGACTTAAGGGAGAGGATGTTGCTCAGTTACTTCCGAACGAGGTAAAACACATCGTTGAACTTCGTGAAGTGGAATTCGTAGCCTTTCGTCAAAACGTCTTGACGGTCGAACAGTACGTCGATCTTCTTGCCGAGGTTAAACGCGCTCTGCACCTTGCAGATAACGTCTGGCTGAAGTACTGCGCGAGTGCTCATATCTCGACCATCCGAGGTTACCACATGAACACCTTCCGCCTTGATCTGGTCGGTGAGTTTACGGAAGCTATCCAGACCCAGCTTCTGTTGGATCATTACCTTTGCCATTTGTTATTTTTCCCTGTGTTAATAGAAGTCGTAGGAGATGAAGCCGAGTGTGATTGTTCTCAACACCCAGCCCATGTGCAGAATGATGGTAACGAGAACAACAAAGAAGAACCACGCGAGCGCGGCCGCTTTGAATGCTTCTTTACCGGAAGGTTTCATTTCAGTAGACACCACGGTATAAATGTGACAATAACCACCCGCCAACACCGCGATGAGTATTTCGATTACATAAGCCCATGCCGGCATGTCACTTATCCTTACGCAGTTCGGCCAGAGGTTTGAAGCGATGTTCTACACGAAGTGGCCGTACAGTGTAGTCCTTGAGGTTGATGTGGATATCACCCACCCCAGGATCTACATGACCACCGACACCACCGCGAGATGGACCGACGTACACATCAAGGAAGTTGATGCTGATATCGTCGACGATAGGAACACGACGTTTTGCTTCTGCTGGTGGAAGAAGGTGTCTCGTTATCCCACCTTCCCACATCGGAGGAACGTCGATGAAGTGCTTGCTCATCGCGTCGATAACACTCTGCTCGACTTTCCCACAGAGATGTTGCTGACAGATGCCAATCATCAACTCTTCCAGCGCAGACCGCCGCTTACGCACCACGATAGAACGGATATTCGACGAGAATCGTTTATCCAGTTCTGCCGACTCGCCACGGTAGAAAATCAACAACGGTTTACCAACGTCCAGCGTCAAACGATAAGGCTCGCCCTTGAACTCGCAGCGAGCCAGTGTTACACCGCGGAAAGGTGACGGGATAGGATCATCACCATCGAAGTCCGCGTTGAGGTGACCAGCAGCCACAGCCGCTTCACGACGTTGACGAATGTTAAATGCATGGTTAGGATCAAACAGATCCCGGCCAGTACAGTTAACAGCGTCCATCGCCGCTTGACGAAGATCAGTGGCAGTAGAGTACGGAAGCTCTCCGAAGATTGCTTCGATAGTGCCGGGCTTGGCGTGTACCGTGTAATAGTCAGGGGGAAGACCGTCGGCCTCCATCTGCTTAAGAAACTCGGCATCACTTGCAGCAGTGTGTTTATTAGCCATGATTCACTTCCCCCTTAGGACCGACAACGATACGTTGAATGGTTTTCGAGTAGACGTGCAATAAATGAACGTCCCCGTTAAATTCCCGGTTAAAGATCTCACGCTTCACTGGGTGCCCTGTATCGTACACACACAGTAAAGAATCCATGTCCTGATCGCCCGGAATACGATCTTCATCTTCCAGATCGTCGAAGTCATCATCATCGATGTCGTCGCCGTCCCAGAACTCATCATTGTTCTCAGCCAACTCGCGCTCATCTGCTGCACGATCTTCCTTGTCGACTTCCAATCTCCTTTGATGCTGAGGCATTTCCCAGCACGTGTTGCAGATGGTCTTTTGAAACTTTATCCGAGGAAGTTCGTCCACCGAATAAGGAATATAACTTCTCGTTTCATTGCGGGGTAAGTCCATCCCGCAGTCATCACAATCGACCAGCTCAGTTACACGATCTACGAGGAACTTCTCGTAGCACTCTTTGCACATCAGATAAACTTCGCTACCGAAGCTATCGCACTCAGACGACTGACCGTAAGCTTGGTCACCATCCGTCAAGTGTTCGCAGTTACCGCCTTCACAAGCATTACCATCGCGAATAAAGCCGACGTGCTTAGAAGTTGTACCATGCACAAACCAATTCATATTACTTACCCCGGTGCGATAAAAGAGGGTCGTTACGACCATGTACGCAAATCATTTGAATGGTCTTGGAATAACGATCGACGAAACCAAACTCTTGCAGATCGTAGTTGCCACGCTGGTAAACACACTGAGGCACAATTCTGACCTTGTGATCCCCATGCACATTAACAGTACGAAGCCATCCCATCACGCACCCCCTTTACCCTTTGGAGTTTTACCGAAGTAAGCCTTGGTCCTTCCAAACAACCGCGCCCACGCCCGTGTAACTGTACCAGACGGGTGACTAGTAACATCACTCGACGACTTAAGCGGGTTGTTCTTATAACCACCCACCTCCATCTCCGGCACCTGAGGAATCAAATCTTCAGGCGAAGGCTTAAACAGATCAGCTCGCTTACCCACCACACGAACCAGAAACTTCTGCTCATCGTCGTTCAGGGTTTTAGAGTAAGCATTGATCTCTGCTTCAGTCTCGTCGTCCACCGAAACAAACTTACTGGCAAGACTGTCACCGAACCCATTGCTGTTCTTGACCATGATGATGCCAGGTACAAGGCGTTCTTCCAGTTGCAGCTTCTGGAGAAACAAGAACACAGTTTGTTGGCTCATTGCAGACGCTCCGGCGCAGGGTGAGTTGGCTTCTTGACAGGGGCGGTGCTCATTGGACTGATGACACCGAGGGAACCGATGTCATCAACACTCCGCCGTCGCATTGGGTGCATGGTGGTAGACAAAGACACACCGGTAGGGTAGGTCTTCGCAACAGGGGTCTCTTCCATCAGCGCCTGCAGAATATCACCCCTGCGTTCTGGGTGACGTTCAAGCGCATCACCCAAAGCACCCATTATGAACACGCCAATGGGGTTATCTACTTCTTCTCGCTGGAATGGCTTCTGCTCACGCACCGCTTTGATAATCTCCATGCACAGTGCGTGGTCAGTGCGATGGTTAGCGAGGATGGGCTCCAGAATCAACTTGCCCAGTGCATCGATTTCTTTCAGTACAGCGGCAATCTCTGCATCAACAGCTTCTTGCATTTCAGCGGGTGACTTCTGCATAACAGTTTCCTCAAAGACAATAACGTAGTTAGAAGCTGTAAACTGGAAGAGTGTTGTTCACCCTTCTGACATCTACAGCTCGGCTTGTATCACGTACCTTCATCTGTTTCGTGGCGGGTACTTCAAAAGAACACCCAGAGAAAACAGACTTATCTTCGAACATGTCGTCACTGTCGTGACGCAGACGACTGATACCGATCTCTTCCTGATCCTGCTCGTTGATGTAGAGGTACAGGACCTTGTCATCATCTTGCTGGAAGTAAGTGATCGCCAAACCTTCTAGGTCAACCTTACTAGGATCACCCATGACGTAAACATCAGCACCGACAATGACTTTATCATCTTCGATGTTAAACGAGGTTACGCGTTTGGTCATCTTCATTGGCTGGCCGTCTGCGCTAAGATCGGTATGACCGAACTCGGTACACTGCATGGTTTTAGCCATAGCAGACAACGATACCAGGGACAACAGCAACAACATCACAAACTTACGCATTTAAGCTGCTCCTTGCAGAATGGTGGCGAGAGAGGTGTTCTTGATGTCCGCCAAGTGCGCGTTAAACGCATTGATGATGGAATCAATCTTGATGTTAAACGAACGGAATGCGACGGCCTGTTTGTAGTCCATTGCAATTTCCAAGTCGTGCAGGCCTTCACCAAAGATCTTGAAGGAAATACCCTTACTGTTACGCACCGCATGAAACATCAGCGGGTGTTCTTCGCACAGTACCTGATTGAAGATATCGTCAGGTGCTGCAAGGTCACCATTACTGTGACGCACATCGGCTGCCCAAGTTTTCAAGGCAGTCATGATCGAAACGATCTCACCAATACTTTCTTGGTATTCACGCAGATCCTTGGTAATGTTCTTGAACGTGTTGCCAACAGCCTTGATGCTGATACCGCGCAGCAACTTACCGCTGTAGCCGAAGTCAATCGAGCAGCGGAAGAGGATGTCATCATTCTTACTGCGGACACCAGTCGACTCAATAACTACGTTACGTTGAGGAAAGGCATTGGACAGTGTACGATTACGAAAAAGACTAGCCATGATCATTACTCCAGTAATTCGGGGAATCGAGTGTTCCCCGGTAAGTGGTTTACAACAAGAAGGCGAAGTTAGACCCCGCCGCGCAACTTGTACGAGATACCATCGAGCTCTTCGAGAGTGAAGTGCCCGTCAAGCATGATGCCCGGGTTGAGTACGATGGAATGTTCCCCACCAATACCAACCCGGATGCCAACCGCTTCATCTACCTGCGATGCCGAAGCAAACAGGAAGTGAGGACGTTCAGCATGTTCAACACGAACCAGACCTCGAACATTGTTATCTGCAAGAGCGTTAGCAACCAACTTGAAGATGTGTTGTCCAAGCTCTTTATCAAGTCCAGTAATAGTAATCACCGGACCGTGTTCTTTTGAAGGCATGCCGAAACTCCTCTAATTGAAACGGTTGAAAGTGTTACGATTCGCGGTTAAGGCGATCGCTTGCAACGTTACAGAAATCAGCGGTAGAGAAGTGACCGTACAGCTTCGCTTCTTCACCGGTGATATTGCGCTGCATGACACGAGTAAACAACTCACTGAACTCGCGGTCATTCAGATCACGCAACACAGAAAGGTTCTTCTGTGCAACGCCACCAGCACCATTTTGTTCGGAAGCAAAGAACACCGGCAACGGATTGCCGAGAATGTCATGTGTACTGTTGAACATACCTTCCTGGAGGAATGGGAAGAAGGCCGTCCGCGAAGCTTCTGGATTAGGCTCCTGGGTAGGAACAATCTTGCCAGCTTTGGACAGATGCTTACAGAGCTCGTTAAGCACAAACAGCCGCTTGATTAAATCCGGTTCAGTATCGAAACCCAAAGCAACACGGATATCATCTTCAGGTACGTCAACAACCTCCCGAACCTTCTTCACCATGAAGCTTTGCGTGACCGACGCGTGTTCCAATCCCAGTGCCATGTAGACGCCCAGTACTTGCCGCGACCAGCTCAAATGAGCTCTGCGGTGGGAGTACTCTTCGCCAGGGCCGAACCGGTTTAGTTGACGTTCGGCACGAGCAACATTTGGAACGACCACGTGGTCCGAAGCGAAAAGCTTTCCAGAGTCACCTTTCAGCTCGGTGTTCCTGACCAGATACACCAGTGCTTCGAGTTCTTCAGCAGTCATGTAACCGTTGACGTGGAAGAAGAGGCACCGTTCTTCTTTCGAAAGATGAAAAGGAACCGAAATACCGGCCATATCGAAGGTTGCCTTGGCCGCTTCGAGCGCACGGTTCTCGTTTACCGCGAACGGATGGGACGAGACTTTGTTGCCACCAGTGTCGGTGTACGTCACTTCAGCAGCACGACGACCGAGGTGAACGATCTCCGCCACCGGTTTGTCGTAAGCACCCGGTTCTGGCATTTGGTCATCAGGAATGACTTCACAGACCACACCGCGGGCACCGTGCATGTCGGTCAGGATGTAGCGTTGAGTAGGAACAACTGTTACCCCCGACAACTTCTCGTAAGCCGCTACGAGCTCACGCAGATTACTCATCGCTTCCGTGTAAGTCTGGGACCACTCGGTAAGTGTGTAGTTACCCAGATGCATGTAAACACACAGACCCTTGTGGATCAGACGCTCATCAACACCCAGCTTTGCCAGTTCCTTGCCGGCTTTGCGAGCCCCGACGTTGCTGGTAAAGCCTTTGTCAGTACCCATCGCAGTGCACAACCCGCTGAACAGGTTTTCGTACTCGGTCATCAGACGACGTTCCTGCTTGGCGACCTTGGCAGCGATGTCGTAAGGAATATCGACCTCAGGGTAGTTGCCTTCCAGTACCGCCACACGACGAGCCAACCAGCGCATACGTTCTTTGGTTGCAGTCATGAAAGCAATCTTCGGATGGTGACCTTCAGCCCTGCCCAGCAGAATGTCGTGTTCTTCACCGAGGGGACGGTTGTAGTACATGAACGCATAGTTGGCCAGCGTGTCATCGCTCATGTCGGAGCAAGGCAAATCTTCACGCGGCCGTTGCAGGTAGTGAGCAAAGGAATCCTTCTCACCTTTAACCAGCCACTCCATGGACGGTGCTGCTACAAACTTCTTATCGTTACTCATTAACGTGCTTCCTTGTGTAGTGAAACGAGAGTAGAATCGACGAAAACAATTGTTGGAACTTGCTTGATGAACAAACCTACGTTCAACAGTACAGCCAGCAAGAGTACCCATTCCCAAACTGCTTGAGATTTAACCCAGCCCTTGGCAAAACTGTAAGGGGCGTTTGCAAACACACCCAATCCAAGAACTGCGAAAATCATCGGTAAAGCGCTCATTGCTGCCCACATGTCAAATTTCATCCTTATGAATTAGTGCTATTACTATTCTACCCAAGTAATATAGGTCTAAGATCCAATGTATCTTAAATCGCAGTGCGGCTAGGTAGTGTACCTTTATTGAACATGCTGCCGAGTTCAAACTCGAAGCCTACTCGTTTGTAGAACTCCATAGCCCGAAGGTTACCGACAAAGCACTGAACTTGAACAGGTATGTTACCAAGGTTAACTTGGAACACCCTGATGAGTCTTTCTCCCACGCCACTTGAGCGGACCTCAGGAGACACGTACAACCCCGCTATCTCGTAAGGCTGGCCCTTGTCTACAAACAACAGCCCAACCGGCTCCTTGAATGCATTAAAGGCTACCAGCCCGTAGTCTAGTGTTGTGTTAACAAACTCTTCCACCAACCCCTTCATTTGAGTGTCAGTGAGATTGACATGTTCTTTGGCAAGGTCTGCTTCAAAACGAATCAGACTTTCGTACAGGTTAGCGACGATAGCTCGTTCAGGATCTACCATCGTGTCCGCTTTAAACTTCCGCATTATAACAGGTGTCTTCAGTTTCATGTACAACTCCATTAACCTGTCAGCCGAACATAACAGCCCAGATGCATAAACGTCCGGGCTGTTAGTAATAAATAGGCGGTGCAGTTACAAATTAGAAAGCATAATAGACCCTAACCCACAAGAACCCTAAGGCTCCTGTGGGTTAGGAATCTACTTGCAGTTATTGCGTACGACGACACTGACCCAGAACGGTGAGGTTCTCGATAGGCGCATTACGCGGACGGTCTTCCGGGTCTTGCTCATCAGCAAAAGTGTAGATCGTGAAATAGAGCGCACCCGGTACATCGTTACGCAGAGACAGGATAGTTCTGCTATCAGAGCCGAAGTTGTTGAACGGACCTGTCAGCTCGCTACTGAGGAACATCTTCTCTTTGAAGGCACCCCCAGCTTCAATCGTGAAGCCTTTGCTATCTTCCCGCACCGTAGTAATTGAGTACTTCGGTTTGTTATCCGTGAGTTTACCATCAGACTGCACGGAGTTCTTGGTGAAAGCCTCGCACTTGTACGTCCGCTCTTTCGAGTTGACGTCATAGTTGGGACTGGTTACATTTGTATTCGCGGCTGCGAACATCGGAGAAACAACAAACAAGATCACAATCATTGTGATCAGACCAAAACCAATCTTCTTGATATTCATCTACAAACTCCTAATGTTGTTTTGTGTTTTGTCCGTAACATGCCGCCAATAACGCTTACAAGCAAAAGTAGTAAGTGCTATTGGTTTCTTCGTTGACCGCTTTCAACAACTTGCCCGAGTAATCCATGGTCAGTGGAAACGTCAGTTTGAACTTGGTGGTCGGTGCCTCTACTTGAACCCGGCGGTACAGATCCGGTTCCTTGTACAGCTCCAGACGCTGGATGGTATCGATCGGAGAGATCATCCCACCTGGGATACGTTGCAGCCCGAACAACCCATTGATTTGTGTTTGGGTGACCGGGTTCAGCACATAGCCCAGGAACTTCTTGTCTTGCGTTCTGAGCCACACACCCTTCAAACCGATGTAGTCGGTCTGTGGGGTACCGATGTACGTTTCTACGCCCTTAGGAAGCTTCTCCAACACGGCATAGAACGACAACAACCACTCAGCGAAACCTTTAACCTGCGCGAAGGAATAACCAGCGGCGTGTGCAAAGGCCAACGGTGCCAAAGTAACTCTCTGGCAGATGAGATCTTCGAACTCGACCATCGGGTAAACCGCCAGCAGGTCCTTCATGATCTCGGGGCTGTAGGCGGCCAGTTCGATACGGCTAGCCAGACGATCGTCACCACAGAAGTCGAGCAGGGTCTTGACGGTGAAGTCAACTTCCTTCTTCTTCTCACCACGTTCTGCAACCGTGCTGTTCGCCATACGGGAAACAGTCCAGATGTGTTTGATGACCTTCTCAACGTCGGTCAGTTCACGCGACTGGTAATGCTCCATGGCTGCAAGCCCACGAGCTTCGGTTGCGGTAATGTAAAGCTTAACTGGATTCTTGACCTGGTCCACAGTTGTATCCTTTTAGAAACGTGTAAGAAAGAGTGTTATTACAACTACCCGGGTAATATAGATGTGAAGCAAACTACAACTTAATCTGGATCTTCAGAGCTGGTCCGGCTGAGCAACTCAAGAACTACCAAATCATGGTCGAGCACATTGAGCTCGAACCAGCTCTGATTGCCGGCGGCGTCAAGGTAGCCATGTGCAAGCATGGTGATGCCACCTTTGGTATCGTGAACAGTCGTAAACAGTGCCGAGGCAATCCCCGCCAGACAAGTATTCCCGCGAGTCTCTAACCACGCACTTACTTTGTTTCGGCGGTCTATTTCTTCTTTGTTAGCGGACATTGTTATCTCCTTAACCAGCCCTTGCGTAGTACGGATCGGTGATTTCACCGGTACGTTCTTTGTAGATCTTGCGTGCAACAGAAAAAGCGTATTCGTCAGGATCTTCTTCATCGAGAGGAGAATCCGACAACAACTTCTCCCGGAACTCGTTGATCTCCTTTTCGAAAGCTTCGAAAGCTTCCAACGTCATGGACCGGTAGATCTGATCACGCTGACAGGCCCAGTCGGTTCCGGTGTGGTTGAGGAGATAACTACCCACATCATCCAGACACAGATCGAGATGGCAGAGCTGACCTTCCTTGAAGAACAGAACGCCCATGGTGGTATCCATAGGACCCGTCCAGTTAGCCAGTTCTTTCTCGTAGTCGTCCTTCGCCTTACCAGCGAACGGGTGACCGTGCCAAACATCAGGCAAGATCTTGCCGTTCTTGTCGATGTTGAAACCGCCGATACCGAGATCCCAGCGAACCTGAGTACCCACACCACGAGCAACCTTGGTGCCGTTAAGTTCAACACCATCCAAGAAGTTAATGTTTGTAATCCAACCCATGTTTTACTCCTCGTTAGCCTTAGCTTTATTACGTCGATTATTACGGTTCTCGCGACGACCCATCTTCATATCGCGAGCCACCTCTACATCAAGATTGTTTTCTTCAACGTACGCCTTAAGAATACGCATGCCGGGAAGACTAGTATTACCGTACAGAACACCCTCTTGGCACTCAAGGTACTTAGCGAGGTCACGTTCCCCTAAAGGTGTAAACTTAACCTTCAGCTTAATAAGTGTGTCCTGGTCGGCAATGACCGGAACCCCGCCAACTAAGGCGCGACCAATACGGTTACTTTTCATGGCTCGGTCCTTACTTAATACGGCCTTTGAGGGCGACCTTTCTTGGCTCGCTGTTTATAGCCGTGATTTGGAGCAATTTCCTTTACGGCTTTATCCAGTAGCGCTTCTTTCAGAGCATCGGTCCCGAGAGTAGTCCCGATGCCTATTATCAAGATCTTCTTTTTGGGCTTCTCGTCCACAAAACCCCCTACAGGTAAAAACCTTTGTCTTCCTGAGCCTTTGCAGGATCGTCCAGCGGCACTACGCGACGAGGGCGAGGTTTGCTACGGATACCCGGTGGTTTACGTGCCAGGTGCCACATAGGGTCGGTAGGCATCGGGATTGCATCTTTCTCTACTGCGTTCATACGTTACTCCTTGCGAGGGAATTTCATTACACGGAAGTAACCACTGAACCCGAAGATGGGAAACAGCAATACCTTACCGTCAAACTTGGTGGAACCGTTTGCTTCCATCCATGAAGAAACTGCTGTCTCCATGATTTCGATCTCTTGCTCTTCTGACCAACGGTCTTCAAGCTTCAGCCATTTAGCCAACGCCTTAACTTCAAGCGGATAAAGAGTGTCAGTCCACTTATCCTTGATAATCCCGTGGAACCCTTGCTCGATGAAATCAGGGATGATCACAGCATAATCAGCGTGCTGGTTAATACATTCCTTCAGATACCCAAGTGGGTCCCTGGTCCGCAAAACAGATTTTAGAACACCCTCTACTAGGTATTCCGAATAGTCACCCGACTGAATCATACGGGTAGCCAGCTTCTGCAACTTCTTGGGGTTAGTAGTCCAGTTGCTGGTGAAGTGGTCGAACACCGCCTTCTCTTCTTTGAAGGGGTCTTTGTAATCTTCCAGCTGTGACAGAATTGCCATAGTGCTCAGTCTTTTGGGAAATCAACAGTGACAGTGCGAAAGTAGCACTCGTGAGGTTCTTCTGGCGGCACACTGAAAGAGCGCACGCTAACGTTAAACGATTCCGGTTTAGTCAGCGCACTCAGTACAACAAGATCGTTCTTGCTGAGGCGTAGTTGTTGGCCGGCTAACTTCTCCAACGCCTCTTTGGTGTATACCACACCAGTGCGTCCGGGAGTATCGGTGGTAACCACAGGAGAGAACCCACGAGGCCACTTACCTTCCTCGTAGATGCATGCCTTACCGTCCAACACACCCAAGGTGTACTTAGGTGGATTATCCAGCAGGTCCTGTAACTCCTTCGATGGTTTCCAGTCGTGCACGAGTTTGTCCATAGACCCAGGTGCATACAGACGTCCGTTGGCGTTCATCTCGTGTGTAGTGAGACCACCGCACTTTACATCGATGTACTCTTTAGGCAGACGCACCAAAGCACCCGTCGGAGTCACACCCACCTTTGGTTTAAACTCTTTTGCCATTACAAGACTCCTGATTAGAAACCAGCCCAGAACGTATGAAGGAGTGCAGTCAGTTGTTCTTGACCAAAACCTTCATAACCAGTGAACTCACCCACAAATTCACCACCCTTCTGCTTGATGGTAACCAGCTTGTAGGTTATCTTGGGGTTCTTTTCATGTACCTGGACAATAACGATGGACTCGCTTATTGGGCCGGGTAGCAGTAGATACGGAACCGCCACAGTTTCGGGACCGACTTTGTAGCGCCAGATGGGGTAACCGATCCCAGGAAGAGCCATGATGTCCTTCCACCAACGGTCTTGCCAATATTCCTGGTTATCCAGCGTCAGTCCGCTGAGATCGCGCTCGTGCTCGGCAACCAACACCGCAGACTCCGGAGACATGTTGTTGTCACGAGCGTATTGCAACACCCAGCGCAAACTGATCTTGCGGGTATCGCCGATAAACATGGTGGGTGCTGGATCGAAGACAGGAGGATCTGGTAACCAGTTTGGTTGCAACTCGTTACGCAGCCGCTTGATCAGCTTGACGCTTTCCATTATCGGATCTTGCAAAGCAAACCAAGCCGGAGGGCAATGGTACATCGGTTTATCAGGATTCTTTTCTTTCCAATCGGCGTAGTACGCACCCCTTTGCCTCGCATCAAACCACAGTGGCCACGCCCAATAATTGTTATCGGAACGGAACACACTGGGTTCGTCTTCAGCAGGAATGTAGTACTCTGCTACTTCAAGTTCCATGATCTTCCCCTAATTAACAAAGAAAGACGCCACTGCAAACAACACACCCACGATAATACAAAGTGCGAATACACGCAGGGTGTGACGGTTATAGTGGTGTCCCTTGTACGGATGTTTGTTGTGAGGTTTCATTGCTTTCTTCCATCAATTCTGGATTAAGCAGGTACTGGAGTTCCAAGTTGGTGCGTTCGTTGTCTTCCTTTGCCCAGATTTCTGTCAGCTTGGCCCAGGTGGTGTCATCGAAACGATGGGGTGCTTCGTACGGAATACCAGAGAAGCCAAACTCAGTGAACAGAGTAAGACGACCATTGAACGTACGCATGCGGTTCTTGGCCATCCAGTGAAGCAGGGCCTTGTCGATAATGTCGCTTTCATCTTCTAACGACCAGCGACCATCCTTGTTTGGATTGAGCCACTTCTCGTTAGTGTCCAGCGAGATGCCGTAGATCTCGGCACCTAGCATGATCATGCCGTGGTTGCCATCAGCGATCAGACCCGCCATGATGGCCGGGTAAGCAGCGAGATCCGTGAAGGCACGCTTCATGAACCGAACTGGATCGTTCGAAAGGATCAAGGTATCGCACAGGCTTTTCTGGATCCACTCAGGCAACAGAGGGCGAACCCGAGCAGCCATTTTCTTGAGCTTCTTGGGGTTAGTGGTGAAGTTCTCCTGAAACCAGCTCAGGATGTGCAACTCCTGTTGGAATGCTGGCAGGTCTACAGGGAATACGTATTCGCTCATTTATCTTCACTTCCAACAATAACAGGTTTAACCCACGTTTCAAAAAACCGATTAATTACGGAATTAGTGTGGTCAATTTCTTCGATGGTGTGGTAGTGGGCCGAAGGAGGATCGAGTCCACGTACCTTGGGGATTACGATGTCGTATTTCTTTTCATCCGGGAATGGGTGTCCGGTAAACACGACGTGGAACTCGCCATCAATGATGTCGATCAGTTCCTTGTTAACAACCAGATCCCTGTTCAAGATACCAAGGACAGGGAACTCTCGCATCAACCCCACAATGGGATTGGGCTCACGATGAACAGCGCTAGGTGTGATGATCACCGGACGAGGAAGATTACGACGGCGTTCCTCCTCACGAGCACGCAGAACAACAGCACCCTTAGGACTTACTCCTAACTTCGATTTCTTTTTCATGAAGTGGCTACCCCAGACTTTCCATTTCTTTATCGCGGTCTTCGCGCTTCATTTCGTCAAGTACCAAGAAAGCACGACCGCACTTGCACTTGGTGTTGGTCTTAACGTTAAACCCATAAGCGGACACCAGTACAGCACGACCTTCAGCCAGTGGTTGAATACACTGTGACCGTCCTCGTTCTGGCAAACTGACACGACGCAAAGCATCGATGACGCCGACACCAAATACGCTGTGTGTATAGTCGTCGATGAATTCTTCGATTGCTGCCATGGCATGCTCTTTGTGCAACCCCTCAAAGAGCTTACCCAAACGCTCACCAACAATCTCTGCTGTGTCGTAATTAAACCGTGGCTTGTCAGTCATTTTGCTTGTCTCGCTTTTGGTCTCGGTTCAATAATTTCACGAAGCATGCCGGAGAAGCCGAACTCGTCGAACAACACGATCTTGCCGTGGAACTTGGTGAGACCTTCCTGGGCCATCCACTGCCTGATAACGGTGTCTTGAATCTCGATCTCCTGTTCATGGTTCCAGAGATCGTCTTCGGTTAACCACTTAGGGTTGGCCTTGAGGTCGAACCCGTGAATTTCGTTACTGCCCTTGATGATCATGCCGTGATTACCGTCGGCAATCAGTTTAGGCACGACATCCTTCCACTCAGCCATGATGGTAAAGAACATCTCCAACAGCTGAGCAGGTTTGTCGTCTTCGATGATGTTTTGCAGCAGACCACGTTGAATCCAATCTGGTTGGTCAGCCCAAATCTTAAGCGCCATCTTTTTCAGCTTCTTAGGATTGGTTGTCCAGTTATCTGCGAAATACTGAAGGACGGCGTCTTCCTGTTGACGGTAAGACAGTCCAGCGGTAACGGTGTGATTATGTTCGTCCATAACAGCCTCTTAACAGCTAGGTTAAACCGTGGGGAGATATTCCCCACGGCTATTCAGGTATTACTTACAGCACCTGCCCATTGTACATTCCGCTACCGGTGACGATGAACGCCGGCACCTTCATGTCGTATTGCTCGCTGTGCACCAGATCGCTGTGGACACACCAGCCGCTGTAATCACTCCACAGCATTTTCTGCAGACCTTCAGCCAGCGTTTCGATACGACCGACAGTGTAATGCAGGCGTACTTCTTTACCAGGCTCAACAGCCAGCAACAACGCTAGGTCTCTGGCACGACCTTGCAACGCCTTGGTAACCTTACGTACATGATCATCCAGCTGTGGCTTTGGAAGGCCAGACATGGCGTACAGTCCAGCCTCAAAACGTTCCATGGTAATCGACAGGGTCATGTTCAACACGAACGAGAACGAATCGGTAACAGTAAACGGTAGAGTGGTGTTGTGCATAGGACGACCAATATCGTAATCGTCCATCATGCCACCACCCCAACGCAGCCAATCGAGAGGCCCGGTAATAGCGCCGTCTTTGTTGGCATCAGTACGCGGATACAAAATCCAGTTGGTGAACCGGTAGTCCACCATCAACCCGCGGGTCAACTGTACAGGGTAACCTGTTTCCAGTGTTATCTGTTGATCCTTGTTCTGAACTACGCCGTCAGGGAATGGGTTGCGCATCAACACAACGTGAATTTGCTCGATCAAGGTTTCTACAAACACGTCACGATCTGTAGTTGCCATGGTCAAGCCAATTTGCTTGATAACCGACCGGCGAATGTTGTTCATGAGGTCGATCAGTGAATCAGCTTCAGCCGGAACAAAATGCAACTTCAGTCTCGGGATGAACTTCACTTCACAACCACCAGGCTGACCGGCAGAACCCGTTGGGCGATACGCACCACGCATTGCTTCACGGGCAGCATCGAATACACCCTGAGGTTTGTTGAACCGCGCGTCATTGAACATGTTGGCTTGGAACACGCCGCCGGGGAACATGTTTGGCATACCGCCGAACATGTTTGGCATACCACGATGCATACGGTCAGCACCCAAACGGAGCTGGATCAAATGCAGCAGGTCGAGACCTTGTGGCAGTTGAGTGGTTGGGATGCCTGGCGGAAAGTCCTTGATCTGCGTCAGCGAGTAGCAGTTGAGCAGTTCAATGATGCCTTCGTTAGTCAGCCCTGGCCAGCGATCTTGCGGGTGTGGGTTGTATTGCTGTTCGTTAAAGTTAGGCCGCACGTACTGCTGAAAGCGGAACTGTGGGCGACGAAGGTTTTCAGGCACGTCATGACTGAAGCGAGGGCGAATGATGTTGTCGTCAGCACGCTGTTGCTCGAAGGAAGCCTTCTGGGAATGAGTCGTCCACGAGGCTACCCGATCTCCATCAGGAACGAAGATATCCAGCACGGCATCGTCGTACCGCATCACGATTTCCCGGAACAGGTCGATGTTAAGAAACAAGGCATCCCGGGTCTGTTGCATCGTTTCAACAGATACCGCCCAACGACCATCTTTCTGGGCTTTCTCGAGAATGGATTCCAGCATGGTTTGTGGTCCGACCAGATCGTCGACGAACAATGCAGTCAGATTGATACGGAGTATGTCTGGAGGCATGGCCGCGGATTCCTGGGTGTCGGGTTTGAATTGGAAGACCACCATGTAGCCTTCGCCGTGCAGGACGGATTCGACGTTACCAGTTGGCCAGTCGATCGACGACGTCGGGGTAACGATGAACACTTCCGCCAACAGATCTTTGCCGATGCGTTCAACCACGGTATCACTCGAAGCAGCTTTGTAATGGTCGAGGAAACCGCCGAGGTAGGTCAGAGCACCTTCAGTGTCACCGGCCTGTGCTTCGGTGAGTGCGTCAGTGAAGGCAGAAAGATTCAGGACGCCTTCATTGTAAAACTGGTTCAGGTTAAGTTTGATCATGGTATTACTCCGATTGTTCTTTAAGACGACGTTTAAGTTCTTCCAGCATTTCTGGACCAGAAGCAACCTTGGGATTATTAGCCCCAGATGTTGCGTACAAATGGTAATGCGGCAACAGCGCCAACAGCTCTTTGTTAGTGAGCTTAGCCAGTTCGCTATTGCTTCGAGAGTTCCTCATACAGTTTGTACCCTTCCACGGTGATCTCGGCATAGTTGAGGTCGGTCTTGAAGTTGGTTTTGAAGTAGACCACCCAACGCATGGTAACTTGTCCTTTGCGGTTGGTGAGGTCAGGCGGTGTTGCTGGACCCAACCCACGATACATCTTTGGGTGTGGGGGAATAATCCCTTTGAGCAATTGCTCTGCAGTCACCGCACCATATACCACAGCGTCACGGTGACCACATTTATATTCGGCCATGTACCACTCAACCCAAGCAGGATTGAGGCTACCATTCCCACTCGTGTCGTAAATAGACGGCTCGTGTGGAGTACAGCCAGGGAAGTAGGGTTCACGATGAGTAACCACTTCCGGCTCCTTGGGAACTTCTTCCTTGGGAGGTGTCGCCTTCTTGCCATACACCCACGGGAACAACTTTTCGGTTGCTCCTGCACCGAGAGCCTTGTCAAGGACCCTCTGCAATGAATCGAGACCACTATCTTTACTCATGACAATTTCCTCGTATCACCTAATGTTTACTGGGTAAATAATGTAGGTCTGTAAAAAAATGAAGAACAAGGTGATAGAATAACTCCCCTCTGGTGGTTAGCCAGAGGGGAGTATTCCGTCAGTTAAAGATCCGCTTAAGAATAGTCTTTAGCTTATCCATCCTGGATGTTACAACCACGCGGCCAGCTCCTTTAATAAACTTCTGATAGTCAGCACTCCCGTCACGAGAGTAATAACGCAGAGGCAGTGGAGAGATGGTACGGCGAGTTTGCATTGCGTTCATGTACGTTCCTTGTTAGACAGATTAGTGAGCGGTGTGAGAGAAGCGGTACGGGCGATGAGGCATAGGCAAGTGAAACACCATATGCGGCTCATCAGACTTTGGGAGCATAGCGGCAACCTCCTCGGCACCGAGGAGACGCAACTCAGTAGGTTTGGTCAGAGTAAGGTGGCTGATCAACTCTACGTCGCTGTAGTTCTTTTTACGAACCAGATCTTCAGCGGTTACTACCCAAGCGCCTTCGGGGCCTGCACGCCAGAAACCATCTTCATAATAGATGGTGTCCAACGGATGGATGTAAGCCACAAGTTTAACCATGCGGCCTACGTTTGGGTTCAGAGCTTCGTCACCTTCGATGACGACGTGGTCGTGAACTTTAAGTGCATTCATGTTCATATTTTGGTCCCTCAAAATGGATTAATGGATTATTACAAAGTTGTTTGGTACAAAGAAAAAATAAGGGGATCCGAAGATCCCCCTTTTACGTCAGTCCGGATTACAGTTGGACTGAGAAGTTCACAGCGCCAGCTGGCAGAGCCGGTACTGGTTGGCCACCGATCTCAGGAACTGTGTCACCGCCACCGAAACCGCTGACAGCTTTACCCGGCAGCATTGCACGACCAGCGGCCGCACCCAGAGCACCCAGGCCCATGCCGATCACGCCACCAGCAACGTAACGACCGAACTGGCCTTCAACGTGCTGATCAACTTGCTCGCCAGCGAAGAATGCTGCAACGCCACCGACTACAGTGCCCAGACCAGCGCCCAGAGTCAGACCGCCGCGTGCGGTCATTTCCAGACCACCACCGACTACTGCTGCACCGGCAGCGACCCAGGAGGTACGGATGCCTTCGTCACGATCGCCCATGATGCTGAAGCGCGATTTCGACATTGCTGCAACTTCGGCGTCGGTGGCTGCGGTCACAGGGTTGATCATCATCCAGCCCATGAACTGCTTGCCGACTTCGGAGTTCTGGTCGCAGAAGTTGAAGATGATGGTGTCGGTGTCCTGGGAGTCAGATGCCTTGCTGAACTCGTTGAAAGCTTCAGCGTGTGGTTGGCCTACCACGTTACCCAGGAAACCCTGCCATGCGATGCAGCGCAGTTCAGCGGTATTGCGACCGACCATCTGGCAGCCCATCAGGAACTCGACTTGCTCGGTGGTGCCTTGAGCCAGGTTTTCGTTGGTGTTGTTGGTAGCGGTGTTAGCGTTGGAATTTTTCATGGTGTTATCCTTGTCAGCAGAAGTGGTTTGAGTTTGTTGTTGAACAGCTGCAGCAGGCGCTGCTTGTGAAGCGGTGTCAGCCGGTGCTGCAGTTGCTTGGCTTTGCTCAATGGCTGCTTGAGCATCGCCGGTGATAGCAGGAGCTTTCTCGATGAAGCTGGCTTCTTGGGGGCCAGTACCGCCGAGGTTTACGGAACCGTGAAGTTCATCCACGATTACGTGTTTGGTATCGACTTGGATCAGAACAGCATCGCCTTGTTCGGACAGACTGAGGTCTGCACGTTTGACGTTGTTCATCGACCAGTTGGTGCCGAGACCTTTGTTAACCAGCTTCAGCAGATGTGGCCGCTGTGCAGGGTCAACGAATTCAGCATCGAACAACTTGCCTTTCAGGTAACCCAGCTGTACATCCTGGGCAGAACCTTTAGAGCGAAGTTCAGTAATAACGCCCACAATGTTTTTAACCATGTGGTCAACAGCCGAGTTACGATCGTTCATGGTGCGACTCCTATCGAGTGAATTCGATTAACTGTCAATGCAATTAATCTTTATGACTTATCCCACAAGTAATATAGACGTGAGATTAACTGTAACTTAAAAATAACGAAAAGCAATTATAACCCTATACCCCTACCAACCCGGAGGCTGGTAGGGGTATAAGTAGATCAGGCTGTCTTGGTACGCATGCGCAAGGTTGCTACGTGATTCAATTCGAGGTGCAATGGATCAACAGCACAGATAGGGCTTGGGATGTTACCACCCTCAGTACAACGGATCAGATCTTCACCCTTAACAATCCAGCAACCACCTTCATGACCATCGAAGTAGCCATCGCGGTAGAATGCAGAAGTACCCGGAGGTACGAACTGTATTAACTCAACAGTTTTGCCAATGTTCTCTTTAACGGAGAATGCATTAACAATGTTGGCCTTGCTTCCGGCCATGAACTTGCTGTGGAATGGGTTGTTGGTCATCATGCTGCCTTCTTAACTTTCTTGTAGCCGAAGCATTCGTTGTTGAAAACCAGTTGGCGTCCCATCCAATCAGAGAAGGCCGCATTGATTGCCATGATGTCGTATTTGTCGAAGTCATACTTCAACGACATGTGAAACAGGGGAGTACCAAACGAGTGCTGGTAGCCCGCATCCTTCAACCGGCGGAACTCATCGTTCAGTTCTTTACCGGTCAAATGGAAAACGATGCCGTCGCCCAAAGGTTCCAGCTTAATGATGCTCGCGGTGAATTCCTTTTCTGGCAACAAGGCACAGAGAGGTTTCTCAATGTCGCGGTCGTCATAGATCATTGTGCAGTGCAACTCGTGCTTAGACTCCGGTGCAATACCGGCTTCCAGTAAACGAGCGATTACGTCAGCTTGAAACTCGGATTTGAGTTGGACACTGACGTAGCTATAATTGAGCTCCATTCTTGTCTTCCTTTAGAACAAGTTCTTGAAGTACAACTTGACGCAGTCCCAGATAGACCGGTTCAACATCATGTGCGATTTGGCGAAACGCTTATCAGAGAATGGAAGCGTGAAACTTGCTGCTTCACCATGGCCGCCGCCACCGAAATATTCAGCAATCTCGTTTACCGGATAACCTGTAACCTTTTTACTGCGGAACGAGAACTTACGCCCGTCGGCTTGGTCGGAGTAAATCACAACCAGCGGATAGACGTGGTACAAGGCATCGCCAAGATCAGATGTGAACATGATGTTGGCGTTAATCACCGGAACTTCCATACCGAAAACAATCATGGTCCGGGTATTGTGCAAGATACGCTTAATGTCCTGCCGCTGTTTACGCAGAAGGGTTTCGCCCTCGGCTACCATGTCCAGTGGATCACGGTTAACCAAGGAGTCGAAGATCTCTACGGTCAGCGGATAAGAGAACGCTGCAGTTACCCACGCTTTGGTGCTAGGGTAGGTAAACTTCCACAGGTCGTTATCTTCAACGTAACGGATAGCTTCTGGAGCCGGCGTGTTGGGGTTGAAGTACCGCCAAGCTAGCATCGCACCAGAATAAGTCAGATCGACCTCACACAAGCCTTGGAGCGCCTTCTTGGCCGACTTGTGGTGATCGAGCAGAACCAGGTTGGTGTTTTCAATCAACCACTCCGTCTTCTCACGGTCAAAGCTGAAGTCGACAACGAAAACAGTCTTGCCTGCCAAACCTTCTGGCAATGGCTTATTGTAAACCCCGGGAATCAGAGTGATCTCCAACCCGAGGTTTTTGAAATGTCGCCAAACCACCCACGCAGCTGCGATACCATCCAAGCAGTGATCGTGGTAAATACATACAACGTGATTATTAGGTGAAGTCACGAGCAGTCCTTTTAAACAGGCACGATTTCGAGGTCCTTCCAGACATCGTGTTTAACCTTTGCTTTATGCAAGTTTTCAACACATTGTTCCTGGGCGGCTTTAACGTAGTCGCGGGGGTTGACGTTCTTGTTGATCCAGTACGTAACTTCTTTGGTTACGCTACCTTTATCATACGATACAATACAACAGAACTCAACCAAGTGGTGGTTTTGCTTATTCTCAGACAGCTCGTCATGCGCCTCACACAGTCGGTACATGTCATAGCGTTCCTTATTGAAACGCGCCCATGCGGGATCATGCACATCCATCTGTGCCAAGATCCCTTCACTGTGTTCGGCTACCTTCAGCGCTTCCCCGTAACTCAACCCGTGGAAGCGCTGTACCACCATCTTTGCGGTTAATAGATTCATCCATCACCCCATGAAGCCTTCGTCGATTTCGGTAGGAGCCGCTGCCGCTTCCTTGGCTAGCTTATCCGCCATTTCGTTATCCGGAATACCTGTGTGAGCGCGCACGTGCGTGAACTTCACCTTGTTAGCTTTCAACAGAGGTTCTACGCGCTTCCACAGGTCGGCATTCTTGACGGGCTGTTGAGTCCGCCAAGTGATCCAGTTATTCCTAGCCCAACTCTTGTGCCACTTCGTAGCCCCATCAATGACGTACATCGAATCTGTGTATACGTCAAAGAAGTTCCCCGGGGCTCCGTAAGTCTCCAGCAGCACAATGATGGCCAGCAATTCCATCCGGTTGTTTGTTGTTTTGAAGTAGCCTTTCGAGAGTGTGACGACCTCCGCGTCTCCGCATCTCACTACCAACGCATAACCACCAGGCCCAGGATTGCCCAAGGCACTGCCATCGGTATGCACCTTGTAAACAATAGTGTCTGGTTTTGATTTGCTCATTTCATCTCTCTTATTCCAATGCTCGCATGAACTCCGCCTGTTTAGCGTCATCAATTTTCTTCAGCACACTGAGACGTGATTTAACACACGCATCAATATACTCGGCCACATCTTCAGGGATAGGGTGACCAGAATGTTTCAACAGGCGAATCAATTTCTCCCTGTAATCCGGATCATCCACATCAATGACGTCTTCGTACCCTTCCATCGAAAGAGCACCACTGTCAGTACGGGCCATATGGAACTGCAACCGCCCGGTATCAAGTTCCAACGAGAACGAGCAGAACTTGTTGTAAAGGTCCAAGCTGTCGGCGTGGAACTCAACATTCTCCAAGCGCTGATTGGTGAGTCGCATGAAACCTTTCACCGTCAGAACAACGTTGCTCAGAACGCTGGTGTAGATATCGAAGACATTCCCCACGTCAAAGGTGGAGTTATCGATGGTGCTATCCTCAATGAGAATACCCACACCATGGTTTTCGATATCGTTGCCGACCAAGCTGCTGTTACGCAAAGTAAGCGCACGGCACGAACTACGGATCGTGTTATCTTCGAGATAGCACGTTTCAATAAGAGCGTTCTTGATCGTCCTGAATTGCAGGTTACCCCACCTCTCGTTGTACAGCATAGTGGAGTTAACCACACAGCAGTTTTCCAAGACGACGTTAGTAAACGTACTGACACCAGCAAATGCGCTGTCAACGATTTGCGAGTTGATCAAAACGATATCAGCCAAGATGCAAGGCGCATCCGGAAGATCGTCGTCGCACATAGCCAGTCGCTTAAAGAACTTGTGTTCAGAGTCCAGATCAACCAAGGACTCACTGTCCAGACACATCCGAAGCACGTAGCCTTTAAGTTCCACTTCGAACAAACTGAACACGCCACCAATCGGCACCCAGTCAGGACCGTTACCGTCAGGGTTAGGCATGTGCTCGGTATCGACTGGAGAAACTTCTACGCCGTCCAAAAGTACGGTTGCTTTGCTAATAGCCATAAAGAACACTCCACATAGCTATAGCCCGCCGAGTAATTAAACTCGACAGGCGTATAGAGGTTAAGGATCAGAACGGTTGTTGATCGTAGTAGTCGTCACGACCGGTTGCGGTGATGGTTTCAGCCACCTTGATAGCGCTGTCCAACAGTTTGATGACCTTGATGCGGGAGCGGATAGCGGCCACCACATATATCATCAGATTGCGGGTCAGCGGATCGTTGTCTTTCGGATCGATGCCGGAAGTATTCCCCCAGCCGCCGGCAGACTTGGTCATCAGCTCGGCAACCTTCTCTTCGATCGTGTCGAAGTCATCGTCCAGATTCATCACGACCGAAATGTACGAGTTGACCGTCAGGCAAATCTTTTCTTTGCTTTCACGGTACATGGACAACTGACCGAGCGGCAAATCGATCTGCAACGCACAGAACTTGTTCGGCATGTACAGCCCAGGGAGAACCGGAGCAACATCTTTGAAGCGAGCGTTAACAATCAACACCGGCCCATCGGTCATCAAACGGAAGCCCTTGGTGGTGGTGTGCTTCATGACGATAGACTTCGCCTTGATAGTGTCACCGTCCATGCTCACGTTCTCAAACGTAACGGAATGCTCACTCTTGATAGTCGACGCAAAGATCTGCACATTCTTGTACACGCCAGATGCCAAGATACTGCCTTCGATCAAAGCTTGGCGGAAAGTAGCGTGAGAGACCTTGTTACGGTCCGTGCCAAAGCTGGCCCCACGAGAGTCCCACGGCAGGTCAACGATCGGCGGCGGTGTCTTGGCGCGGTAGCTGCCAGTGAGGGTCTTGCTAACGCAGGCATCGGTGTACGAGCTATACGTCGACTCGAGACCGATCAACAGGTTGTCGCCGAAGAAGCTGTCGTTACGGCTGCTGGAGTTGATGAGGGTCACCAGTGCATTACGCTGGATTGCTGCATCGGAGTCAGACCGTTCGCTACCGAAGTAGGTGTTGGTGACTTCCAGAGTCGACTTCTCATCGAGCATGACGGTAACAGTACGGCCGTTGATGACTACCGCGAACTGAGTGAACGTCAGATCTTTGGAGTCGGCGCCGTAGTAGTTGATGTAGACGTCACGCTCATAGGTCAGTGGTGTTTGGTTAGGGACAATACGCCCGCCAGACAACTTGAGACCGGTCGCCTTGGGTTCGATCTGGACACCGTCAATGATCACCCATGGCTTTGGCAGCAGCTCGCGTTCTTCAAACGTCAGCGGGCGCTTCAGACGGTAGTCGATGACCTTACCGGTACCGCTATCAAGAGTGGCAACCAGTTCACCAGGGGTGGTTATCACGTCCAAGATAAACGAGTGCGCCAGATCAATCGCTTTTGCCGTGTCGCCCTTGATCTTCACTTCGCCGTCTTCAGCTACTTCCAACGACACGCCGGTCTTCTTGTTGATTTCACGCAGTACGTCGCCAGAGTTGGCGGTCAGCATACGTGCCTGTGCCGGAGTAATGTGGATGACCGAAGTCAGACCCGTTTCCATGATCAGCTTACCGCCACCTTTAGAAACATCTTCACTTTGTGTGAGAGATTCTTCAGCCGCTGCAACCGCTTTGGCCACTGCTTTGCCTTTGTTGGCTTCGATGTTCTTTGTAACGAGTTCATCCAGTTCTTCCTTGACGTCTTTCGGTAGCGCTTTAACAGCGGCGGTGGTTTGCTTCTGGACTTCGTTATGGTCCAGCTTCTTGGTCTTAGCGGTTGTCATGCACGTCCCCTTGGTTGTGGTTCTTGATCTGTTCGATCAGGTTATCGATGCTAGATGCTTTATCAGAATTCACCATAAAGATACCCAGCTCAGTTGCCTTTAACAGCTTGACGTTTCCGGGCTTCTCACCCACGATCAAAGCGACACAGCTCTTGGTGAGGTTGTCCACCAATTCGATACCTTGATCGGCAAAGTAATCAATCAGTTCGTCACGAGATAGTCCCAGCTCCCCCGTTATACAAACCTTGAGATCGTTATCGGTGTCACCTTCCGGCAGAATGTCCAAGTACATCAATACGTTAAGGGCGTTCTTCCAGAAAGCATTGTCTTCCAACGTTTTCGCGATAGGAAGTGCGATACCGGTAGAGATACCCGGGATCTTTACGAGGTTGTCTACATTACCGATGAAGTGCAGCATGTCCCCACGGATGTCCACGTCACCATCAACCTTGATATGACTCATGGCCTTGGCAATCTTCTTCGCACGGATCAGGTCGATCCCAGGAAGCCCCAGCGCCTTAATAGCACGATGCAGGAACTGAATACGGCTGCCTTGAATCTCCGCGTACAGTTTATCCCCCACGTGCTGAGGAGTCATCATGAAGAGGTCTGCGGTACTGCTGATCTTCTTGTGGGTAATCAGCTCACCCAACTGCACCGGCCCTAACCCGTCGATATCGAGGCAACGTTTGTTAACCAGCGATACACAACGATTAAGAAGCTGGCTAGAACAACCTATGACGTTCTTACAGACGAGGTCGGTGCTGGTCTTCCCTGTCTTCAGCTCCAGCTTGGAATTGCAGCTAGGACATTCCACAGGAGCTTTAAGGCGACTACCAAACCCACGATCGACAACGCGGCTAACACGAGGAATAACATTCCCGTTACGCGTAATACCCAGTACAGAATCTTCATGAAGTTCCAATGCCATGAATTGGTGGTAGTTATCCAGATTGGCCCTACGGCAAGTTACACCACCTAACTCAATAGGGGTGTATTCCACAACGGGTACAACACGGCCCGTCATAGAGGTTTGCCAGATAACGCGCTCGAGAGGAGATTCCTTCTCTTCATCTGGGAACTTGTACGCAATCGCCCAGTTAGGGTGCTTGTTAGTGTAGCCAAGCGCTTCCTGTACGGTGAAGCTACGCACCTTGCCCACAATCCCGTCAGTTGGCAGGATGGTGTCTTGGTAGTCGTTACGGATGTCTTCAAGGCAAGATAACAGCGCAGGGTGGAAACCAATAGCCTCCCAGCAACTACGCAGGTCGTTGTAATCCTCAGCTCCCATACTGGTGTTAGTCCAATAGGCGTAGAACTGCAGAATACCGACCACGTCTTTGTTCTGGTTCTTCTCTAGCGCACGCACCCAGCCACTTACCGCATTACGAGGATTAGCTGCAGGCTTAACCGCAGTCTCGTTGTAACGCAGGAAATCATGGATAGTGATGCACCCTTCACCACGAACCACCAGATCTCCCGGAACCAGTAACCCACCACCAACTACCTTTGGGATCTCGGCAGGAATGTTACCGAACAGACGGAATGAATGGGTAACGTCCTCGCCCTTTAGGCCATCACCCCGGGTAAAGATCTTGTGCAGTTTCCAGTCGAGGTAACGGATCTCAAGCGCCAGCCCGTCAATCTTCTTCTCGTAAACAATAGCGAGATAGACGGCGCTAGGAAACTTGTTGAGCCAAGCATCAAACTGCGGCCACGTTAAAGCCTTCTTCAGACTGAGCATGGGAGAATCGAATACAACGATCTCCAGCCCTTCGTTAGTCAGGTCGTGCAGTGGAACCGCCTTCTGTTGATGAACAAACAACTTGGCGATATCCGGATAGATCTCAGCCAGTTCATCAAAGCGTTCTACCATGGCATCGAACTCACTGTGGGGAATAACGTGAGTGTCTTTGTTGTGGTAAAGATCATTGTGATACAGGATGTCATCGTTTAGCTTTTTCATTTCAGCATAAACGGTAGGATTCGAATGGATTTCCATAACAGCCTCTTAAAAATCAAAATGCGTAATAAAGGCCTTAAGTACCAAGTGGAGTTACCCACCGGTACTTAAGGGTCTTACTAAGCCACTTTGTTACGTGTTGCATGGATCTCGGCGAGGATGCGCAAGTCCATTCGATCTTGTTTACGCTTCGCTACCGGACGGGCAGGTTCAGCATAGCCACCGCGCTTCTGGACAATCAGTGCCAGAACGTTGAAGACCTGAATACCGCCGATCACGTCATGACCGAAGTAACGATTGCGCTGGCGCACGTAGGTGAATACGTTCGGCATCATGATGACAGTGTCAACCATTGGGTGGTTGATGGTCTTCATTTCTTCCGCTAGCTTCTCGAAGTACGGCGAATCGACCCACAGGTTCAGATCGTGAGTTTCTTCACGGATACCCATGAGCACCAACGCAGCACCACCACCGACACAGACTTGATCGAGGGGGATGTTCCAGTTGTCAGCGAAGATACGAATAGCGTCAGCTACTTTTTCTTTGCCTTTAAACATAACTCGCTTACGGAGTTCAACGAGGTCTTCCATTTAAACGGCCTTCGCAGTAAATTTAGGTTTACGGATAAGTTCTTCCAGCTGAGATACTTCCAACTGGTCACGCAGCATCTTCTCTGCACGGCGGTTAGGCATGCGCATCAGATAACGCTTTTGATTCAACAGCTCTTGGGGACTGTAGACCCAGACCCCCTCGATACAAACACGCCCACGATCTTCATCGAGGATGTGCAAATCAACCTTATCGGAATACTTGATCCGATCGTTTACATTCTCTTCAACGATGACGGTTGCTTTCTTGACGGCGCAGGCCCATTTGAATACACCGGGCAGTACATCTGCATCCAAGTCGTCAGTCTCATCGCGGAGACCCATCATCACCGAAGCAGATCCGGCGCTCAGTACTACGTTGTGTGCGGGCTCAACAAGCTCCTTAACCAGCTCTTGGTACCTCGCAATGACTTCTTCCTTTCTCATGATGATTCCCTAGCTGAAAGCTTATTAGTTTAGGACTAATGTCCCTTAGATTGGCAAACAGTTGTGATACGGCCAATGGATTGACGTTGGCTCTTATAAAAGATACAAAGGGTGAAGCATTAACAAAATCTTCGAACGCTCTACGCAGGAACTCATGGCGGTAGAAACTACAAGTAGACCAATGAGTTGGACGATCTTCGAACGTTCGCTGGGATGCAAGTGACAAACGCACTTGATCAAGAATTAGGAGTGATCCTTCACTCTGTAACCGCTTTCCGATAACAAAACACAACTTGTTATTATCCTTAACCAACCCCAGTTCGATGGTGGCCTTATTGTTGCGGCTCTGCATGGAAACTGTAATAGGCTCAAAGGACCCTATGAATTCATCAGGGTCCTGGTTAAAGTACTTCTGTACATTCATGTCGGGCAATTACTCAATGGAAGAGTTGGGGGATGTAACGCATGATGTTTTCGATGCTGGCCAGATCTTGCTGGGTGGCCATTGGGCTGTACGGCATGTAGCTGACAGGCTGGTTACCGGTTTCATCGAACGTGATCAGGGCTTGGTTGTTACCCATGAAGTTGATGATTGCGGTTTTGCCATTCATGTCGTAGTTAAACGTCACGGTGGCGATACCAACACCTTGTGGATGTGGAACAAGCGAACCATCCGCTGCATTCGCTATTGGGATCTGAACTGTTTGCATAGTCTTATCTCTTCTGAAGTATGTAGGTCGTCATAAACAAGGGTATGCAGTACGAATACAACCAAAGAGATAAGAGGCGAACAATTCACCTCCACTCCATCTCACACTAGTAATATAGGTTTAAAATTACATTACTGTTGAGTGCTGATTAACCTCACCCGGAAGAGTGAGACCTTCGTACCGCAGTGCAATGATGTTGGCGTCTTTGAAAACACCCAACTGACCGAAGTAATGTGACACTAGGAACAACTGACGTGCGTCTTTGCCTTGCGTGTACTCCTGAACAAAGTTGAAGAACCGTCCTCGTTTGATCTCATCCAAGAAAGGTCCTACTTCGTCCATTACGAGTGGGAACGGGAACTTGTGGTATCCCAGCAGTACGAACCGGAATACCCAGTCCAAGATGTCTGCTTCCCCTGCACTGCAATCTGACACGTCTGGTGCTCCGTCTTTCTCCCCTTTGACGACTGGGAACTTATACGTCAAGTCCCCATTCTCTTTCGCACACGGTTTGATGTACAGTGGGGTGTTCCAGATCTGGCTGATGACGGCATTCATGTTACCGCAGATACTGGTGATGAAGTCAGACATCAACTTACCAATCAGACCTTTATTCGGGCACAAGCCATTCATCAGAATATCGACAATCTTCAAGCGTCGTTTCATACGCTCAATGTCCGTCGAAATAGACTGAACCACCGCCGTCAATGATTTACTCTTGATGATCGAGGTCAGATAGTTCTCTTTATCGGTAGTCAATTCACTGATGCGTTGATCAACCACACCGCGCAAATTGAACTTACCCTGACTCTCTAAACCAACAAGGATTTCATGCCGAAGTACGTCTAACCGTTTTACATCGCTCCCATAAGTTTGAATGGAACGCAAAGTGTTGTTGAGCTTATCGAGTTTAGCCCGATAAAACGAGATCTTCTCGTTCTCCTTACGCAGCTCTTGTTCAGTGCTGCTAACATAGATCGCCACATCCAGAACGTTATTACGGTCTAGAAGGGCGATACGAGCGTCCAGGAGCGATTCTTCTTTACCCAGCGTGTCTCGGTGCTGTTGCAGGTCGAAACGCTTCTGGAACAACTCCAGTGCGTTGTGGAGCCTACGACTGTGCACCTTACCCACTTCAAACTGCTTGATCAAATCTGGCAGGATACGAACGTGGCTGTTATCCCGAACGAAGGTAAACAGTTGGTTCATGCTCACATACCAATCCGCATCATTCTCGATGAGGACCTGCAGCTTTTCCTGAGCTGCTTCTAATTTGCTCAGCTGACCCTGATGAGCTTCTAGGATCATACGTTTCTTATCTACGTCGGCTTTAGTCACACCGATCTTGAACTGGCTGTTGCAATCGGGACAGTCGATTAACGCTGCACTGTCATAATGCTTCAGCTCATGCGCCAGGTCAGTGATGTCAGATGCTAAAGCTCTGATCTTTACCGCCGCCTGTTCTTGTTGTTGTAGATAACCTTTATACTGGTTACCTGTAAGCTCCTGAGTGCTCGCTACAGTTACACGATCAACGTAGCCGATAAACTGGATAACTACTTCTTCCAGTCGCTCCAGCGGGCTCTCAGGATCGTTGAACACAGGGTATTGCTGCATCCCCAAGTTAATCACTTCAATCTGAGCCAGAGTAGAAGCAATGTCATCCTTAATGTGGCCCGCTTGTTCCTTGAAGCTGTCGGGGTCCTTGAGGAACTCTTCTAGCCCGTCGAGATAACTGGCGTGCTCACTGATGATGCCTTGCAGGATAGCTGCCTGTTCCTGATGACGATTCAGAATACGCGTAGCCGTTTCAATGGCGTCGAGGTATTCGTTCTCAGTCCAGATGATCCCGCTCAACTTGTTGGCCAACAGTTGGTCGGTCAGACGGTTGAAAGTATCGACCTTGGACTGGAGTGCAGGATCAATATCAACGTTCTCCAAACCACCACGAATCAAGAGAGACTGCTTAAGCTCTTCCTCGATTCCTTTAATGCGGATTTCTAGCTGATCAATGCCGGCCTCGTTGATGTAGGACAGCTTACGGTTCTCTTCGGTATAACGACCAATCTGATTCTTGATCGCAGCCTTGAGTTCATTCCGTTCTGATTTAAGCTTGTTGTAAACCCCCAACGCGTAATCGGTGTCGTTAGGGTAGATCTGCATCAACACATCTTTACGGCGAGCAGGCGACATAGCGGACAGTCTGTCAACAATGCGCAACCCACTCAACACCTTGGTCATGCCCGAGTCCATTTGGAAGTGAGCGTCTACCAACTCCTTCTGTACGGAAAAGGTGCCACCGGTGTTGAGTTCCGGACCCCCATTTACCTTGAAGCTATGACCGTTACCAATCCCTGTGTAGCCGTCTAACTCATAAGTGTTAGAACCAAAACGCCACTTGGAATACTTACGACCATTTTTATAGTTACCGTTCTCCGGAGGGTTCGGATTCGCTTCTTTCAGAATGCTGGTCTTACCAGTACCGTTCTGAGAGATAAGCAGGTTGATCATATGTTCAGTATTCAGTTCCACTTTATGAATGTTGCTGCTCAACAGTGGGACATAATTCTCAAGTACCAATTCAAGTAGCATAGTTAAGATTCTTTATGAAAAATTCGTGGAAGCCTACAGAATAGGACGATTAGTATGAACTTATTGAATTGTCTAGGGGTCGGTACGGTCGCCGCCACCAAAGACACGAACACCGATCAGATCATGGTGTACTTGCCCAGCCTATTCCCACAGGCTGATGGACGTGTATCTGCTAGCGTAAAACAAGTAGACCGCTCTAGTGTTAACGCCGCTGGCGAAGAAATCAAAAGCACCTTGATGCACAGTAACGCGGTTCCTGCTGTGTGGAAGAACATGGGCAACACTAACCGCCTGACGTCACCTGACGTACGGGAAGGTTCTCAGGTAGCCATCTATCAGGTATCCGGTCAGAACAAGTACTACTGGACAACCGACGGTGTTAACGCCAACACCTTCCGTTTGGAATCGGTGATGTGGGGCTGGAGTGGTAGTCCTGATGTCAGTGAGAATGCTGACTTCGACGTTGACAAGTTCTATATGGCCAAGGTCGATACTCGCACAGGGTTAATGGCGGTTCGTACTGCCATGGCCAACGGCGAGAAGTCGATGTGGGACATCCAGATCAACGGGATGGAAGGGATCATCCAGATCGGTGGTAATGAAGGTAGTTTCATGGTCATGAACGACATGGAACGCGCTTTCACTTATACCAACGCGGATAAGTCATTCCTTCGCATCGAAAAGAAGAAGATGACTGTCTACATGCCGGAACAGTTAAATCTGTTTACCGACGTGGACATCAACATCAAGACCAAGACGATCAACATTCAAGCTGAAGAGATGAATATTGACGTGGGTCTGACTCGTTGGAAAGGTCGCATCGAACACACGGGTGATACCGAGCAAGTCGGCGACTACACCCAAGAAGGCAATTACAACCTTACTGGTGATATTGATCAGGAAGGTGATATGACTCAAGATGGTAACATCGACAGCAGCGGCACTATCCATGCTGACGTTGACGTTACTTCCCTCACTTCCCTCAACTACCACGTTCAGACTGGGGTCAGAGGCGGTAGCGATACATCCGGTCCTCCTGTACCAACTGGCGGTTAACAACCTTACTACCCTACAGCCCCATAAAGGCTGTAGGGTAGGGGTTATATTTACGACTTCACATCTCGACGAGTAAAGAACTGGTTCACACCTTGTCCGCCATCATCGATAAAGCATGGGATAGCAGAGCCGTGACGAGTTGCACTGATAGAACGACTGTCCATCACGATGTAACTCTTCTGCAATGCCAGCACTCCGTTGGTGGAGATGCCGAACAACACTTCGTTGTTAACTGGCTCACGAAGAACCGACGAGGCAATGGTCGACAAGTTAGCACCAGAACGACGCAGGTAGCAGTAGGTCACACCAGACGTTGCTACCTTAACCGAATAATCCCGATCAAGGATAATGGTACGACCGTTCACTACAAAGCGAGCGCCTGCGGGCAAACGCACCCAACCTGTTTCGTTGATGTTGAAAGGATCCACTTTTGTAGTCCCGCCAACTTCGTTCATCACAGTCACAAACCGGCTGTTTGTCGGCTCGTGCTGATACACACCCTTGTTGGGGATGAGGATCGATGGATAGACTTCTTCCACTGTGTCAAACGCATCAATACCTTGGTACAAGCGGGCGGTGTTAACCTTACCACGAGTAACCGAAGGCGAGGCGGTAGTAGCACCAGCGAGGATGCAACTCACATCACCGTAGATGTTACCGAACGCACGAGTGAACACAAGGTTGAACGTGTTAGCGTCCACCATCACCGCGTGCATGTCCGCGTAGTTCATCCAAGTGTCGTCACCCGAGGCCGAGTTACGTTTACCACTCATGGCCGGTTGACCCGCTGGAGTAGCCGGGAACAACTTGAGGCCGTTTGTGGTTTGGAACGTCAGTACACACTGGCTACCGGTCACTGTGTAATCAGCCACACCAACTTCAGCATAGCTCAGACCATCACTGATCATTACTACCATTTTGTTAGCGTTAAGCTTGAACGCTTGGATTGACGGAACCCGCAGAGCAGCGTTCACCAGTGGGTTGGCAGCAGCCGCACGAGCCATCACACTGCCGCTAGCGGCGCGCAATGCAATCAGACTGGGTAGCGCCAAGGAAACATCAGCACCAGTCGTCAGAACACCAGAGAGGTACTGGAAGCTTGCCTTACCGACATAGCCGTTTGCCTCGTTAAATGCCAAAGCACTCACCGATGCGCCTACCCCCGACTTGTTTACGTAAATCGACAACCCAGGAGGCACGTCAGCAATCGCCTCGTTGACATCTGCCAGACCGGGCAGTGCAATACCGAAGGTACCGTCACCCGATTGAGTGCTAACAATGCTGTTGCTTGCCCAGCTGTAGTCACGCCAACCGAAACGACCCGTCTTCTCATCAGCCCCATACACCAAATAAAGGGTGTTGATGGTGTTGTGAGTGTGAGGGATGATCCGTTCAGGAATCAAGCCAAAACAAGCATGGCGCATTGGCGCATACATTTCTGTAGACGTCAGGCGTGCATCCACGGTTGGACGGTTGGCCAGCAGGAAGTCCTTCAGACCGGTGTAGTCGGTACCGAAGCGCTTAACCCGAGTACCCAGCTTGGTCGAAGCTGTCTTGATCAACTCACCCGAGTTCAACATTACCCCGGGATACTGCACGAGGTTGAAGAAGTCGAAGAGGTTGCCGTCTTTGAAGTAGTTCGGAGTACCGACAGGGAGCAGATCTGCACCCAAGGTGTCCTTACCACGCGTGCCCACTTGACGGAACACCGCCGTACCGCCCGCAGACAGCGTACCCGGAACGATAGACAACAGGAGGTTGAACACCAGCCGCTGCGATTTGGCACCCAGACGAGCTGTTACAGGAACTGCTACGTGTAGGTAAGCCTCAACGTTGGCAATGTTCCACAACAACGACGAAACGATACCGTGACTACCACCAGAAACCTCAATAGTAGCCTGAGGTGGCAGGTCAACGTAGTCTTTCAGATCGAACGTCTGGCTACCGTTAGCTGGGGCTGAGTACTGTGCTGTGTCGAAACGGTCAAACAACGCCAAGTAGGCCGCCGATATCTGATCGCCCAACGCAGGGTCAGTTCCAGGGTTAGCCGTGGAGAAGAACTTGTGATACAACGTGATCGCCGTACCAGTGAATGCTGTCGATACCGCAATACCTTTGTAGGCAGCGTTAGTCGACATGCTGTACAACAAGTAGTTCTTGTTGGTGCCCGCCATGGCGAGGTTGTTCTTGTACTGATAGATCTTCTTGTCGGCCAACGGCTTAAAGAATGCAGTCAACCCATCAGTCGTGTCACAACCCACCGTGTTCCAACTGGACGTCAAGTAGCTGGCGTTCAGGTTAGGGATCTCACCTAGGCGAGTACCCTTGGAAATACCGGTCGGCATCGAGGTGAAGATCGACTGGTAGGTATAACGAGAACTGTCGCAAACCGGAGAGAACACCAAGGCATCGGTATTCAGCAGCAACCCTGTCTTCTTGCTGGCGCCGAAGTAACGAACAGGGTCGTTAACAGTCGGAGTAACCACCGGGTAGTAGTCAGGGTAGAAGAACGACGCGAATTGGAACATGTCGTTGTTCTGGTAATCTGACAGCTTAAACGAACCGTTGCTGGCGACCAGCGCAGCCTTGGCCCCCTGAGGCGTTACAAAGGCCTGTACGGGTGCGAAAGCAATTTGCTCGGCAAGTGTAGCCGTCCGGAAGTTATCCTTCTTAGACAGCCCCACAGAAGCCTTGGTTTCACCGTGCTGAGGACCACGAGCCGCCAAGTGTGCATCGACAGGAATGGCTACCGTGTCAACGAACTCTTGTACGTCTCCTTTGATGGTCTCCAGCTTATCTGCGTTGTTGTGGTTGAAGTTGTCTGTTGCCACGTGGATGGCTTCGACAAACGCGTTCATCTTTTTGATGACTTCTCCGAACCGTGGCTCGGGGGTATCTACAAAGGGTGGTTCCCCGCCCAGAATAATCATAGACGTTCTCCATTGGTCGAGCAGGAAAGGAATGGGGGAGATAACTCCCCCGAAGTGTTAAGGCAGCAGCTCGCCATTGCTTACGAACACAAACGAACCTTCATCTTGAGGGAAACCGGAGCTCATCGGAATGATACCGCCCTCACGAGTGTAACTGAGGAGAAGGTCACCGACCATGAACGGTTGTTCCCGCGCAATGGTCACGATAGAACTGGCGTTGGTAACGACGGTAGCCACACGCAGCAGCGAACCACTCTTCCGCATCTTGGTTGTCGACAACAAGTATTTAGGCAAGTCGTCTTCAATCGTCACGTAGATGTAGTACGTTTTGTTTTGTGGAGCGCCATCAATATCACGCAAGTCCAGTGTACCACCGGGCACTCGATAAGCCGCACCGTTGATCATCACCGCGATGTTGTCTTGGAAGAACAACGACCACCCGGTCTCAGGATAAGCAGACCCACCCAAGTAATACGTGAAGCTGGTGTCTGGGTTAGTCTTCCTGAAGATACTCGCCGCGCCCCCGGTTTCCGAATAGATGTTAAACGGATACTGAAGACCGCCGGTATCAGGGACGGTTCCGGTCAAGACGAGGTCGGTCATCCCCACCTTAGGCACCATCATTACGGGATCGTTCTGTGACCAGCTAGACGACTGGCCATACGTACCAGTAACCTTGTTGGTGGCGAGGTCAACATCGAACGTGGAGAACAGCTTGGTGTAGACCGTAGAGCTCGTCACGGTGCTGTAGGGTGATACGAAGAACACCTTCAGTTTACCGTTGTCACGATAGGCGTTGAAGAACCCACGTGGTTTGTGCGCCTGCGTACTCAGAATGAAGTTAACGTCGTTGATCTTGACGTTGACACCATTACGGAAGTGCGGTGGTGTATCCAGAACAGTAACATCACTGATCAGGTAAACCCCAGGGTGGTCGGCATTGGGTGCTTCTACCACCGGACGGAACAACACCAACTGTGTACGGATCGTCGTGTTAGCGGCATCGATGAAGTGAATCACCGCCATCGCAACGTTCATTCCAGTAAACATCCCACCGTTCTCAGCCCCCAGCATGTGCAGGGAGAATGCCCAATACTTGGTAGTCTGAAACTCAGCCGGGATAAACGTCTTCAACTTGTCGATGAGCGCTTGACGGAACCCGTAGAAGGTTACCCCACTGTAGGTTGCTTTCTTACCGACGTTGTCCAACACACGCTGTGTGGTCCGAGGGAACGTTTGCAACACATTGTTCCCTGCTGGCGCCTTGAGAGCGTTGTTACGCGGATAGAAGTTGTTGGTTGTCTGGTACGAGCTCCAACCACAGGTGCTGAAACTGGTACTACCCATCTCCACCCCACCAGCTACCAAATCAGCAGCAGAACCGGTCATCCCGATAACACCGTCGGTGTACGTCAGGTTGGTTTCAAACACCGCGTTCGACAGAGGACGTGCTTGCAGGTTAGGCAACTTCAGGTTGGTGATACCAGCCCGTGCTTGATAGCCACCTGTCACCAAACGAAGATACGTTTTACGGTTGTTGGTTGCTTGCTCCATGGCGCCATACAACTCGCCATCTGGTTCAAACGTCATCGTCCCAGGGAACGTACCGCTCAACAGTGGGGACCGCAGTTGAGGCAACAGGTACTTGCGGTTTACTGGAGGAGCCGCCGCGTTCCACAATCCACCGGCCAACAGTGCTGCGTCAGTGGTTTTACCCGTATGGCCGTAGACCTCGATAACGGCTGGAAAGTCATTACCGTCCTCAATTGTCGCGCACACTGTCTCGCCGCTTGGCAACACAACGATAGACGCCGAGTTACTTTGGATGGTCGGGTTGTACCAGCCAGCGTAGTAATCGTTGAGGTAGGCGTTCTTCTCGGCCTGAGTGGAGTCCGTGAAACCCATCTCGTACGCCGGTGTCTTGTTGAGCAACGTCATAACGCCGGTAGCCGGGTTAATCGAATAGCCCATCGACATGATCACCGTGATGTTGATGATCGTACCAGCACCGTCGTTGTAGACCCCCGCGTTACCCAAAATAAGCTGCAACAGATAAGATCCTGAAGCATTCGGGTTGGCACAGGAAAGAGACGCAGTCCGTCCACTCTTGTTCAACGTGGTAACAGGTTGACGATAAGTCCAAGGCCCGTTACGAGTCCACTTCCCGCCCACTTGCACCGGAACCATTGGTTTCCAGAAGGTGGAGTTGGTGTAGGCCACACCGTCGTAGTCGGCGAAGGTCAGGTCCAACCGAGTCCAAGTAATTTGAGTACCGGCAATAACGCTGGCCACTGGAGCACGGAAGAACGTATGTTTCTCATCGCTACCGATACCGGTGCTCTGAACCAACAGCAACCAATCACCCATGAAGTGGATGGTCGACTTGTCATGACTGCTGAAAGTTGTGCCACCGTACAGTGTAATCACGTTGGTCATGTCGCATTTAACATACGCATGAGATGCTGGGTTCATCGTGCCGTTGGTAATCGCCACATACCAGTTATTCGTAGCAGGGATACCCACCATGATAACCTTGTGGTTACTGCCTGCCACGACCGCCGTTGGGTTGATACCCAGTGCTACCAAGGACGCAGGAGCGTACTTGAAAGCGGAATACACATACTTGGCGTCTGGCTTATTGTAGTTCTCGACGTACGAGTAGTACAACCCTTCTGAACGGCCGTCATTGTGGTTGGTCAGGATCATCAGCAGACCGTTGTCTTCCAGACAGATCGCCGAGCAATCAGACACAGCACCCAACCCTTCGAACGACCCACTGATGTTGGGAGGAATGAAACTCTCACCACCAAACGAGCTGATAGGCATGATACCCGACAACATCGCTTTGTCCGTATTAGGGACGTAGGTCTTGGCCAACTGCACCACACCGTATGGCGTACTGAATCGATCAGCAGCAACACCCGCCATGTCTTCAGCCAGAGTGGCCGTCGGGAAGTTGTCTACGTTACCCACGTCAACATCGAATGCATCGATACCGTGTGGGTTGTAGTAGTTACCGTCGTGCAGTTGCAAACGGTTCAGTTGGTCATCACGTGCGTCGTACAGCTTGTCGTAGGCGTCGTCTACCACCACAGTCAACTTGTCGTTGAACGTGTAGTCACGAGACATGCGGATGCCTTTCAACTGAATGAAGAACTGAGTGAAGTCAAACCAATCACTGATCTCCGTCTTGATGTTGTGCGTGTGATACTCCGGCGGCAGCGTCGGAGGTACGCCAAACACCTTGCTCCACGGGATAGGAACCTTACCCGCGTTCATCATGTAAATCCATTCCTCCAAGTTACTGCGAGGAACGAAGTAGGCCCCGAGACTTTGATAGTCAATGGTCACGAAGTCGTTGTTCAGAACGATGGCGTCAGACAACCGGATGTAAGAACAGATAGAACGGCCGGTGATGTTGCAGAAGGGTACGAACTCACCTTCTACGTAGTAGTCACGATCACGCCGCATGAGTGCGCCGCGCTGGTCACGCATTACGACCAGGCCAGCTTCCCCGAAGAAAGGAGAACCGTCAGGCAAATACCAGTTAAGGGTTTTGTCTGTCAGTTTCCACTTTTCTCCAGTAATGGTGTTCACGGGCTCAGTGCCCCGAATATCAAACTTTACGAGAGGAATGGAATCCATTGCGATAGCCTTATTAAAGAGGAGGGGAGGGTTAGACCCACTCCCCTTTATACCTAGTGTTAAGGAAGGATCTCGCTTGGGTAGAACCAAGGGATTTGACCTTCCTCGTTGACCAAGCCCGATGCACCCGGGATGGAGTTACCGCGTTTTACTTCTGTGATGCGGTGACCGTTCAGTGCAAACACGTTCAGTCGTTCTACCGTGATGATCTGAGTGCCGTTGGTTTTCACCGTAGCAGCCCACAACTGGGTAAGAGTTTCCAAACGCTTCTGGAGGGTCACTTGATACGTTGGCTTGCCGTTTTCCAAGGTAGCGTAAACGTAGAACGTCTTGTTACCTGGAGACGCGTCGATATCCCGCAAGTCAATCAACCCTGCGGGGAACGTGTACGGCTTGCCTTGGAACACCGCATCCGTAGGAGCCTGGAAGAAGATCACCCAGCCAATTTCCGGATACACCGAGGCCAGCAGCGGGTTGTTTACAGAACCCTTCTGGATAACAGCGGCACCACCAGTGGAGGTCTCGTAGTTCCAGCAGATGCTGATCCCGTTGTCGGGAGTTACAGCGTATGTCGGAACGTTCACCTGAGTAGACGGGAACTCACACGTAGTCCAACGCCCAGTACCTCGGTTAGCGTACTTGACGCGAGTTGCCATCCCCACAACGTTACTGTAGGCCCCACTTTGAATAGCTGGGTCCAAGTAAATGTCCAACGAGTTGTCGGAGTTGAGGTACACTAAGCAGCACTGGCTACCCTGGATGTAACGAACGTCAACAAAGCTGTTACCACCGATTTCCGATCCGGTGACCCATGCATCCCACTGACCTTGACTCTGCTGAGAGGCTGAGCCAGGGAAGATACCGTGAGCTTTGTCTAGTACTGTAAACCCATTGACGATCGCACGCACACCAGTTTCGGTGTATGTCGGAGAAACCGACATTGTTGTAACACGACGAGAGAAGTTCACTGGATCGGTGTACGTAACCATCACGAGAGTGGGCAGCCAACCGAACTTACCTGTCAGCCCGCCGTTAGGGTCAAAGATCGTTACGAACACACGCCCGGCGTAAGACAACAGATCAGGTCGCTCGATTTGCTGTTTAAGCGCCTCGACGATGTTCGAAGGCCACAGCATCTCACGAGTCGGCACAATGGTAGTAGTACCGTCAGCATCATCTCGGAAGTTACAGGCACCAATCAACAAGACGTCGTCTAAACCAACTGGAGCGGTCCAAGCATTGCCGTACACATTGCGATCCAGATAACGACGCTGAGACCCTACACACATTGCAGACTGGGAGATCTCAATCCCATAGGTATCTAGCAAGCTCGACGGAACGCTAACAGTCGCTCCACCGATACCCGCCACGCAGTTCACTTTACGGATGTTGTTAGTCAACGCCCGCGAAACTACGTTCGGTACCAGCAAGTTCTGGATGTTTGCCCGTGAAACATACTTACCCGAGATCCGCTTGATGTACAACCCCAACGCATCGGAGTTATCGCCTCTCGACGACATGAACACTTCCGCACCCGGGAATTGCAGCGGTGGACGAACCGACACGTTGTTAGCCGTTGGTGGGACTACACCTTCCACAGCCGATGTATACGACGACATAGGGAGTGGGTTCCAGGTCTTGGTCAGCAAGTCATACTTGTTAATCGGACCAATGGCTTTCATCAGAGTAGTAAACCACGGGAAGCCGTTGTACTTAAGGCTGTGCGTGGTAACGACCCGAAGGTCATCCAATATCGCAATCGACGTTTTGGAGTCGGAAGTACAAACTGCCGACCAGTTACTGGTGCGACCATCAAAAGACGTCGGGTCATCGAAGTTGATCAGAGGAAGAGCAATCTGGGAGATCTTCGTCATCACGTTGGTGTTCGGATCGATCTCGTACGCCACATCCAAGTCAGCATAGCAGTATCGCCCAGAAGACAACAACCCACTGTAGTAGTAGCTGAGGAACTTCAACGCGGTTCTACCACTTGGAGCAGGGGTAGAAACGGTCAGCTGTGTCCAACTTACTCGTGCCCCTTGGTCGTCATACGGTGCGAACGGAAACAGGAATTTCGACACCTTCTGTGTTGGCTTATCAATAAAGTGTTTGGTACCCCAACGCCAAACGGGAGAGTTATTCCACTGAACACCGTCCAGATCCTGGAAGGTCATATTGACACGTTCCGGTGTCAGCGGGTTCAGCAGACGGATATCAGAAATCCGCACCCGGAAGAAATAACGGTAGGTGAAACTCTGAATGAGGACCGGCCCATCAGGATCGTCAACAAAACCGTTCCAGTGAGCGTAGAAGATGTAGATCCATTCCCCTACAACAGCGATACTCACTTGGTGAATCTCGTTGCTCATCTTGCGACTAGCCCAATCGCCATAAACCGCTTGCAACAGCGGGTTCATGTCCAAGCGGCAATAAACGTGCTTGGATGGGTTCATCGTGCCGTTGGTGATGCCGATGTAATACTTCTGACTGAGGGAGTCACCCACCAACATCGCTTCGCCGTTACTGCCTGACGCTACCACGTCAACGTTGGCACCATCCTGAATGAACTTAGGGTGGGTCCACTTGTACGCCGAGAAGGTTTGCTTTGGAGTTGGCGTGTCGTAGTCTTTGATCACGGAGCAATACAGTCCGTTAACCCGACCATCCAAACGGTTACCTACCAACACCAGCGACCCGTCGTCTTCCTGGCAGACAGCACAGGTTTCTGCCTTACTGCCCAGACCTTCAAACGAACCGTCAATCGACGGAGGAATGAAGTTGGTGTTACCGAAACGAGACAGTGGCAACAGAGCTGCTTCCAAGAACTCAGAGCTATTGAAGCCATAGTTCTCAACGATGGTTTCCAGCGCCAGCGGAGTGAGGTGCATGTCCTTACGGGCTTGCATCACGTTACCGGTAGTCGCTGTGGCAAAGTTGTCGACGTTCTCTTTGCCGATCTGCGCTGCGTTCAGGCCGTGGGCGTTGTACGCTTCGAGGTGGTTGGCGAGGTATTCCGACAACATCGTGCCATAGACGTTGACGTAGTTGGTCAGCAGGTTGTAGAAGTGGTCGATACGAACTTGTACCGGCTCACGACCGTTAGCCTGCTTCATGGCCAAGTACATGTCCAAGCAGTCAATCATGTCCTGCCAGGCAATGATGTCACGGATCAGGCTGTGACTGTGTAGCGTCGGTGGGAACACGACAGGTTTGTTCTCAAGGTTATCCCACCACACAGGACGATCGTCTTCTACAGCGGACGTGATGAGCTGCAGCATGCTGTTATCGATGAGAGAGAACTCACCTACAACCTTGTAGTCCATCAGAACGTCGGTCAGGTCTTCCGGGATCAACTCGATCATGCACGCGACTGGTTCAGCACAGTGTTCTGTCAGTCGTGTCATGAGACGGTGGATGCGGTAGTCCTTATCGTAGATCAGTGGTTCGCCGTTAGGCTTCTTCATGACCAACGACTTAACAAAGAACGGCGCGTGGAGCGGAACGATTACCCGAGTCCACAGGCCCGGTTCGACGGTTCTGGGTTCGTCAATGATGACGTTCTCCGGATTATTACCATCAATGTCTGTCTTGTACTGTTGGACAATAGGAAAGTGCATATCCCGTTCCTTAGTTGATGTTCAGCGTGCCGGCTGCCAGTTGGCGGAGACCTTCCTTAAACACATCAACAGTGATGAGGAGGTTACCGCTGCTACCGACCAGATCGGCTGCAGTCGCTGCTTTCATGTTGGGGGTCAACGGGAGACCAATGTCCGCCTTACTGGCGGCGTGTGCTTCCGTCAGTGGCTTGGAGATGTGTTCTTCCAACAGCTCTTTAAGCGATACGCTCTGAGTACTGTCGGTGACTGCGAGGATGAGACTTTTAACAGCGTCCATCATTTCCAGGTAGTCGTAAGTCTGCGAAGCTGGGTGGTCGTGCGGATCAGGCGGGAACTCGGTAGGAATGGTAGGTCCATCCAATTCGCTCCAATCGGCCACACGAGGGGCGTTAACGATGTTGGCGATCAGTTCAGCGAAGGCTACCTGATCCAGTACGAAACCGGCACCGATGGTGTCGTAGTCGGCCAGCAGTACGTCGCCAGCAACCGGACGCAGCATGATCACCGAGCCGAACACGTTACGGTTGTACTTACTGATGAACCCACCGAACTGGTGAGCGAAGCAGTAGTCAAAGCCCAGGATCAGGGGAGTAGCGTTGCCCTGACGGAACAGTTTGAAGTTACGCCCGAAGAAGGGAGCAGCACGTGGAACGAATTCCACTCGATCGTTTACCGTGGAGGTTTTGATGACCTCTTGTGTAATGCGGTTGTCGATGCGCTGTTGGAACGGGTTCCACTGATAAACGATGTTGGCCATTTCATAACTCCTAGGTCCAATAAAAGGGCATCTTATGACCTGCCCAGCATAGTGATACCGGTGCCTACAGTAGCCTGTAGGGGCCAGTTTTTTCATAGAATCGTAAGGAGTCTAACCCCATGTATACGTATAAAAGGGCGGTCGGGATCAACCGACTCGATCCAAAAGGAGAAGAACTTTTAGACATCAGTGCTATCCTCACGAAGGATCTTTTCACCAATTTTGAAAACCTCATCATTGTGATCACTGATGGGCTGACCTTTCAAGACGTGGCATTGGAGGCAATCGTCTACCGAAATGAGATGACGACCTTCACTGGTACCATTCAGGCTTGGTTGACGGCTAGAGCGACTGTCCCCCTGAAAACCTCCAACGTCTTGCCGGGCACCGAATACCGTTACGTTACTCAACACGACATCCAGTACAAGTGGTTCTCACTGAAGCCGGGTAACGCGTTGATGGGTGACGACAAGCAGGATCTGTTGACAACCTCGAATGCTCCTGACATCCGTGTGACCAAGACTGATGGCACCAATGTTGATTACAGCAAGCTGGTGGACCGCTGCCTGTGGAACATCAATGGTCACTTAACCCGTGCGGTACTGGGTGACGAGTGTATCTACCTGCTGAATGCCGGTAAACATTTCCGTGTTGACGATAACGTGCATATCAACTGCATGAACTTCAACACTGTATCGAACCTGAAGACCTACCCGCTCACTGCGGCGAATCTCAAGATCGAAGAATTCCCGACGTACAACTTCGTTCACATCAAATCCCCAGTCTCCCTCAAGGGCAAGACTGTGTGGATGTCGATTGGCGGGCGTCTCTACTTCAATGACGTCGTACAGGTGAACAGTGACAACTCGATTGCCATTAACACCGAGAAGGTAGACTGGTTCTCCCGGGTCTTTGACTCGAAGCAACTGATCGACCTGAGCGCTGTTATCGATCTCGAACGAGAAGTAGTGCCGGCAGACTTCTTCAGTACTGCAGACTTCTTCACCAAGCTTCTGACCGACCTGTCAAGCTTCTTGATTGTGTTGGACAACCCGCACCTCTATGTCGAGGCTAAACCGCTGGTAGTTTACCAGTATCCATACACGTACCACACGGAAGAAACTCGCCCCCTGCCTTTCATGACTGGCGGCGGTATCTTTCCTAAGTACTTTACCCGTCAGATTATCAACAGGAGGCTACTGGACATCGATATCGGTGTACAACGTAAATACGTAAACGAAACAACAGGTACTCAGAACGAGGGCGACCTCTATCATGGGTACACCAACCGGTATGTCCCCTGCAATTTGCATGAGGGATATTTTCTTTATATACGTGGCCTTATCCAAGAGGACTAACCACATGAGAGATATGTTTTTCACGGACAAGTTGAGATCGATTGCCAGCTTACTGCTTGGCACTTTGATCTTGGGTGCTATCTTGGCTTCGTGGGCCTTCCCACGGCATTCTGATAGCACACTGGATAAACAGACACTTTCGACCCTCAAGGAAGTCGGCGAGCAAGTTAAGCGTGCAGCCGACAATCTGGAATCCCAGGGCAAGCTGACGGCCAGTCTCAATACGACTCTGAGCCAGACGTTAGCCCTCCAACAATCGGAGCGCGGTGATGCTTACAAACAACTTCTCGGTCGCTATGGGACCGACACTATCGATATCGACTCTTACCCGGGCGGTCACCAGTACAATCCTGGCGGGCCTCCTCCTACTCCTACTGTTATCAATATCGGCGTGCAGTCACCAGACAACCGTGTCCGAAGCGACGACATACCTTCAGGCGCAGGCGCTGCAAGTCGAGATCGACAGCTACAAAAACCAGCTGGCAGCTACGAGAACCCGACTGACCGAGGTGCTTCCCCAGTTTCAGAACGCAAGTCCGCTTCCCCCAGCTAGTTTGTCTGGGGATTTGGCAGCCTTCTTAGCTAGCAATGATTGCCTTACAGCGACCGACAAAAAGTATTGTTACCAATTGACGCTCATGAGGCTGATTGATGTAACGCGACAACTTGATGACGCTTCTCTGAATAATTGGGCTGCCAAGCGAACTATAGGTCAGTTGACGGACAACATTAACACGATCATTGAAGGACTGGAGCGAAAGAACAACTCCACGATACCCGACAGTGTCAAGTCCATGATATCGAGAACTGTTACTGCGGTTAATCCAAACCCTATGCCCGATCAGCCCGGACCTAAGGTCCCAGAACAGGCCATTCCGGTGGCCCCGGTACAGCGTGAACTCCCAGTACCTAGAAACTCACTGGGTGATCCGCCGAAGTAGTACCGTGATTGAACGTAACAGGATGTAACGGGTAATAACGGGAAGCAATACCTTAATAACCCCTCCAGGAGCCTCACAAGGGCTCCTGGAGGGGGTTAAGATATGTTTGCTACGCTTGTTGCGGTGGAGGTGGATCTGTCTTGTCTTTAGTCGCGAGTGCGGTAGACAAGCTATTACGCAGTCGGTCAGTAACACCCTTAACCTGCATGATAGTTGAAATCGTCTTACTGGAGTTCATGAACGTCCAGCCCACGATGACCGGGCCGATGTTGGTGATAAACAACGACATCTCAGATGGCCACTGCCCGCCACTCTTAACCGATTGGTAAGTAGTGAAGGCGTTGAACACAGCAATAACACACGCAGTAATGACTGCGGTAAAACCACCTACGTTGCGCAGGAGGATGGTCCACATACCAAAGAGCTCGCGCTCAATCCCACCAGAGACCGGATCCACGCTCGGAGGGTCGGTGGTGACTTCTGGCGGGGGATCTTCTAACTTAGCCATGATACACCCCATAGTTTTTGGCAATTTGTTCACACCGATAGAGAGTTACTGCGCCAGCATCGACGGAGTGCTCATCCAGCAGTGACAGGTCAAACCCATTTGCATCTAACAGCGGATATTTCAACAACCCTGCACGGACATCTTCTTTCTGCGATCCCTTGAAGTTAGCCCCGACAATTGCCTTGGCCAAGTTAGGTAGTACATAGGACAAATGCACGCCATTGTTGTTAAAGCTTTCCCTCACCAGTCCGACGAACTGAATCAACTGTTTAAAGGTTCCCGCAGAAACCCCTAAGTAATTATCTTCACAAATACCAACGTCGGGTTGATAGATTTCGATGAGGGTACCTAACGAGCGCGCTAAACAAAAGCCACGCGCACTGACACCCGTTGAAGCGGTGTCATCAAACTGAACAGGAACGTCGTAGAGAACTTTCTCGCCGAACAATGTGTTGCCATACACCATAACAAACGGGGCTGGCTCAGCGATGTTGACATCTACAACGAACACCCCCGTATTGGTCGGAGAAGGGTCAATTCCCATGACCCTTACCGTGTGGGGGACTTTTACGTCCTCAGGCATATGTATCCTTTTTGTTCACCGTGGTTGATTTGGATCACGGCAATGTTGGGGGAGTAGTCCACCAGGAGCTCTTCTGGGGCTTCACTGCTTGGGCCGAGATAGACCAGAGTGAAACCACCAGTTGCATATTCACCCATAGTACCGGACACCCAGCTACCAATAAATTGGTAGGAGTTCAGCAAAGACGACAACTGATACGGAATGTTGTTGTCTACACCGAAGATTGGATAGGTATTACCTGAACCCAATCCGCTGAGGAACTCCAGCTCCTTTGCGTCATGCACGATAATCACAGGACCCATCCAGGAAACAAACTGGCTTGGATCCATTGGATTACTGAGCATCAGCATTGGTTCTGCTGCGACACTGAGCTTATTCCCCGTAGAACGGTTGTAGAAGCTCTCCAGCACCTCGCCAGACTCCGGATCGATGAGATCCAGCTGTAAGACGTTATCGACTCCCCAGAAGGCTTGTGTCTCCTTGTAGTCGTTAACATCTAACTCGGTCTGGTAGAACCCGTTAGCCAAGGCAATAGCTTGAGCCGAAGTGGTGCTAACCGTCAGGGGCAAATGAACGCCCCCTTTCAGGATATCAGGAATGCTCATTTATGAACTCTCCCGATTAAGGTGCGACAGTGGCGTTGGTGTGCAACAGCATTGGTTCGCTGGCGCCGTGGTCGAATGCGTATTGCAGACGAACGTTGTTCAGGGCGGAACGTGCATCGCGCTCAGTGATGTAGTGAGCATAGACAGCACTCAGTACTTCAGTGTAGCGAATCACGGCGCCTTGGCCGATCTGGCCGTCGGTCTGGGTGTCGATACCGTAGGCAATGCCCACTTCGTTCGGTGCAGCCAGGGAAGCATCGCCGTACAGAATGCGGCAGGCGTTTTCCATTTCGGTCAGGTCGGCTTGGTCCAACGAGCAGTCCAGGATAGCGGAGCTGTTCATGTAGACGTTGCTGATAGGCACCGAGCCAGTGCTGATGAAGTCGACCGGAGTTGGGTTGAACAGGTCGTCTTTCTCAGGGATGTACGGAACCGGCGTTTCGTTGTTGTTCTCGTCACGGGTGATAACCATGACCTGCGGGTTGTAGTTGGCGAAACTGATCAGCTTCAACCAATAGAACGCAGTGGCCACACCGTTGACGTCTTGAACGGTACGCATGCGGTACTTGCCGCGGTTGACGTTGTCGAAGTCGCTGGCAACTGGACGGCAGGCGAACGGGATCGGCACGAACAGGTTGGCGTCTTTCGGCTGGTGCTGGTTGACCTTCATCTTGGTAGCGCCAAGGAGGTTCTTGCCATCGCAGTCGGAACCACGGATACCCACACCAAAGTACTTCAGTTCGAAGTCCTTACCGTTCTTCGGCCCGATGGACTGGGTCGCCAGGATGTTGTAGCGCTCGTTCAGCGTGGTGTATTGTGGGAGGTTAAACGGTTGGCGAGTAACCACGCATTTGGTGATGATGTTCCCCCAGCCAGTGTTGGTTACCGACTGAGTAGGAACCTCGGAACGGTTCTGGTCTTGAATTTCTGTTGCAGAAAGAGCCATAATGAAAAAATCCCTATAGACGGATTAGCTGGAAGCTATTTTTAAAGCGCATAGAATCCGGTGAAATGATCACCTGAATAGCCTTTTTCTCTAGCGCCATGGTTTGTATGTCTTCAACCAGAATACGGTGTCCCGTGAACTGGTAAACCCAATCTGCAATGAACACTTTGCTGAGATCGGCTTGTTTAACGTTGCGGAATGCGGCAGGAATATCCAAAGCCCGATGAGCGGACAAACCTGCTAGGTCGATCCGCTGGTGAACGTAGGTCGACGACTTCCCATCACGTAGTACAAACATGATGGGGTTGCCGGTGCCCTTCTCCGCTTGGCAGAAGGACATTGCAATCGACTCAGGGTCACTGATGGCGTTGTCCTCGCAATACCGCTGCTTGATAAGACTTAGCACCTGTATGTTCAAGTGTTATTCTCCGAGGTCAAGGTCGCCGTTAGCTTTCAGGACTTTGTAATACGTTTCAGGGAACGAGTACTGGTAAGCACCCATCACGTCTTCTTCCAGTTCCCCGTAATAGGTGCCTGGGATCTCGACTGGGTCAGCAAACAGTTCGCCGTAGTACGTACCTGGAATCTCCTTAGGCTGGAACTCTTCTTCCGTGAGGATTCGGATGTGTCCAGTGTTTGGGAACTTCAACGCATTGATACGCAGGTCTTTGATGACGTCGACAGACTTCACCAGATCGTGTGTAACGATCGTTGCCTTCGCAGCCATATCAACGACTAGCTTAGGCTGGTAAGAGTCTATAACAGCTGTAACAGACTTCAGGGCGTTGCTTGCGTCGTTGTTGGTGTCCACGTTGAGCATGACGTGTTTGAAATCGCCATAACTACCGTTACCTTGGCCCACCCAACGGCTATCGCCAACGAAGAGATCGTTCTTCAGCTCTGTCTGATCCGTACCGTCGTCAATCTTCTTAACGAACTGCACGGTGTAGGACGACAGCTGTGTCATGATCGCAATCAAGTCAGCCTGTTTGACCCGAGTAGACGGATGCTGGTTGGTATCCCAGCCTGTGACACGTTTAAAGATGTCCCAAGCAAAGGCCTTGGCTTCGGCCGCAGTGTATTCACTGAAGTCGAGCTCGTAGGTTTCCAGCAACGAGTCGTAATTGGTGTAGTTCCCGAGTTTGATGATCCCCGAGTCGTACATGAAGTCACAGGTGTTCTTGGCCCTTGCCCGCAGGTTCAAGTCATACCACTTGCTGTACAGCTTCCGATGCTTCCACATGTTCGTGTAGACTTCGGTAGAGTACTGGATCAGATAATCCGGGGACACAAATGGGGTAACAGGCGCCCAAATATTGCGAATGTCCTGAGCCGCATAAGGACGAATGAAATCGGGACCCCCGATCTCAATGAGCTGTTCAACGGTTGGCGCTTTTAACTTCAACACGTTCTGGTAGTAGACCTTGCAGATACGCAGGGGGCTTTCACCCTTACTGTGCTCGACGAGGAACTTCCAGATGTGGTAGGCGTCAGCTACCGGGAAACGGTATTGTTTACCCGTCTTGGGGTCCACGGTAATGATGTTGCCTTGATAGACCTTCTTACCCGCCAAGTAGATCCACTCGTTGTACACCACCTTCATCAATGTATCGATGTGTCGGTTGGTGTAGTCAGCCATAGCCGACTCAAGCGTTTTGGTAGGCAGCTCAGAGTGCAGACTGTACGTACCCTTGACCAGAGCATCTTCCAGATAGGTAGCGGTCTGGTCGTAGTTCTCCGTAGCCTCCATCTGTTGCTTCAGGATCATGGCTTCGGTATCGATAAACGTGGCAGCGCGCCCGTAAGTATCGATAAGGTTCATCTGCATCCGACGGTACAGAGGGGTAGGGGTTAAATCTTCCAACTGAGTTTCAGTGGACTCTACCATGTCGAACTTAGCCAATGGCACACTGGCGCGAGTCAGTATGTTGTGCATCAGCTTATTAAAGGTGTACTGCTGGCCTGGGTTGTTGCGGATCCAAGCGATGTTGCGGAACAGCCACATGGTCTGTTCTTTGGAGAGACTGGCCTTGTACTGGGAGAAATCACCGAAAGAATCGATGTGGCTCCAGATGAAGAACTCGTGCGTATGCCGAGTAAAACAATCTTCTAGGCGGATCGCATGAATTGCACCCATGACATCGATGTGCAATTTCTCAATCATCAACGGCAAGAACAAGTCATCAGTCGTAATGTAGTCGTTCTTGAACGAATGACTCACGTCACTGTCCACAAACAGCTGCAATTTCTTGATGAGCTGATCCTCGTTCCACAACACTAATTTCTTGTTGTAGCGCAGGATCTTATAGTCTTTAGCCTCGATCGTCTCGGAGTACGGGATGGGCGAGAGTATGCCGTTAATCAGAGTAGACTGCCCAGGATAGCGTTCGACCAAACGGTTGAACCAATAGCCTCCTTTACTGTACTCGCGATTCGTTGCGAGGTGCAGCAACAAGCTATCCTTGTTGAAAACAATCTGCTCACCGGTATCAATGGAGTTGATCCACATCACCTCATCGGTGGGGTGGTAGTCTCCATTCAAGTTCATGTAATAACGCCACGATGTTTTATCCGTGGATACGGGATGCCCAGCTTTAGTCAGTACCAAGTTATCTCTGTCGGCCAAGGCCTCGATTTTGATAACCATGGTCCGAACAAGGCTGAAAGTGTCCGCATAATACTGATCAAGATCGACACTATTCATAGTTTAACTCGTGAGGTTTATATGGGGTTCGAAACACGCGGTACGACAAGAGGGAATGAACGGGTTGACTACACGAGAATTCGTGAAGATCTTAAATCCGTATCCCCCGCCATTGCTGCCACTCTGCGCAACGCGGTTCCCAAAAATGGCCAAACTCCTGATGCCAATGAAGGCAAAGGTAGAGAAACTGTCAATCCTTACAAGCTGCAACGCTTGAGTGACATCATCAGCAACAACATCAATGCCAGTACCGATCTGCGGGCTATCACGCCGTACATTGATAAAGCTGAGCTGATTTGGAACACCATCCTGCTCTACCCTAACGGTAAGCAAGACAAAGTGTTGACCTACGACACTCAAACGACGAAGCTGAAGAATGCTGGTCTCCACGCCGAGTTGTTGACGGTGTGGGATAATTACTTCACCAACGACTATAAGATCGAGCCAGAACTGGGTAAAATGATCAATGACATCCTGTGGAATACAGGGAGTTATGTTCTGTTTAACCTCAGTCGTCCAGGTCTGGATTATTTGATTAACGGTTCTGCCGCTGATCCAAATAGCCCTGAAGGTCGTACGGGTAACGAAGCCTTCCGCTTACAGGCTAAGCAACACCTTGACCACGAGTTCGTGGATGTCAGCGGTGTCAAGCGAGCGCGTAACAAAGGCTTCTTCGTTCGTGATCCACATTCGGCTGCTGACAAGAATGCGGTCAGTGGTCTGGAAGCGATCTTGGGTGACCGCCCTGCTTACAACGGCACCGAGTTCAACATCTTCAGTAAAGAAGAAGATCCGGACAACCTGTTCAAGATCACCCTGACCGATAACCCGGCTATCCTTTATCTGCAGAAGTTCAACGAAGCAGTGCGGGATCAGGACATTAACTCGATCATGGGTGTCGAGAGTTTCGACCTCGTTATCTCTTCTGCCATGCAAAGTGACAAGAAGAAGAAAGCGAAGACGGCTGACGGTCCTGATGCTACTACTCAGAACCTGACCGAAGATCAGATGGAAGCGATTAACCGCGAGATCTACAAGGCTCGTGATATCCGCCATCAGACCATGCAGTACGTTAAGCCAATCGACACCCTGTCGGTAGCGCCCTACGGTCGCGGCCTGAGCTGGCACATTCCTAGTGAAGCGGTTATCCCAATTCACCACAACGGTTCTAGCCGTCAGATCGACGACTACATCATTCTGCTTGACGATCAGGGTAACTTCCTGAAGACCACGGTTGATCCTGACTTCTATCAGTCAACCAAGGCCCAAGCCGATCAAGTGGCTAACAAGCCCAAGAACGGTAGCGACAACAGTCTGATCTCCAGTCTGCGTATGGTTCAGGAAGGCAAGCCGTGTGACTTCGACATGCGCGAGTTCATCGACCTTGCACAAAGCAGTCTGATCCGTCGGTTCGTGTCTTCGGTAGTGAGCGGTAAAGGCGACTCCGTCAGTGTCACTATTGACGAAGAAACCAACAAGATCTTCTTGTCCCGTCTCTGGCGTCGTCAGGGTGTGCGCTGCCTGTATGTTCCAGGTGAGGCTATTACTTACGGTGCTCTGAAGTTCAACCGTTTGGGTACTGGTCAGTCGTTGACCCAGTCGGCCAAGATGCACATCGCTCGTCTGGCTGCCTACGACCTCGCTGACGCCTTGGCTAACCTTGAAGCCGCCCAACCTCACACCGAGATGACTATCAACGTGGAGAAGGAGGATGCGGACCCTGAGGCCACCATTGCTATTGCTCGGGCTACCTTCTTTGAGGCTAACCCGCGGTTGCACAGTCTGTTGTCTACGGCTCAGTTGTCTGTTCCGTCTATTGTTGATGCCCTGCGAGAATCCTCGTTGTCGGTAAAGGTTAATGCCGGGGATAACGTTCACCTGCCTACTCCTGACATTCAAACCACAGGTAAGCAGAAGGACAACTTCCACGCGGTAGATACCGCTAGCCGTGATGCTGTGTTGAACTCGATCGCCAACTACTTCAACCTGCCTCGTGCATGGCTGGATGTGAGCGACGATCAGAACAACTTCCAGATCGAAGCTATTACCGAACACCAAATGGTTTTCAACCAAGCGGTGAACTGGCAGACCGAGATCGCTAACTTCGTGATCGACTTCCAGCGTAAGCATGCTCGTGTAAACGGTCCGTTGATGCAAGCGCTGGTACAGTGCGTTCTCGACAACAAGAAGATGTGGGTTCCTGACAGTAAGGAAGTGATTGAAGGTGAGGATGAAGCTAAGGTCAAGATTATTCTGGCTGACTTCTTCAACTCCATCTACTGCACGCTGCCTGTACCTACCAGCACTGAAACCACCAACAAACTCATTGAGAGTCTGGAAGCGGTAGATAAGCTGGTGGCGTCGTGGGAAGAGCTGTCGGGTACTGGGGTGGTCATGGCTCAGATGATCAAGTTGCTGGGTATTGAGGCAGAAGACTTCTCTGCGGATGAGATCAAGGCCATGATCAAGTCTGTACTGAAGACTGAGGCCTTCAAGCGATTCAACCTGCCAATGCCGTTCGATGAGATTGTCAACGAAGGTAAAGGCGGTGGTATTGCTTCCTTGGTACACCATATCGTTCACCAGCGTAACAACGTTGCTGACTTTGTGGCTAAGCTTATCATTGAGCGTTCCGATGCTGATGGTAAACTGCTCAAGGAATACAAAGGCAAGATCGACAAGAAGCTGGCAGCCAACGCTCCACCTGAAGAACCTTTGGGTGACGAAGGCGGCCTAGGCGGTACTGGTGAACCGGATGACGTGGAGCCTACGGGTGACGACGACATCGCTGGCACTGGTGAGCCTGATGACAGCACTGTCAATGTAGATGAGCCACCACCGATGCCTGATGGTGAGACTCCTCCAGCAGACGGTGAAGAGCCACCTGCTGAACCTGTAGAGGGTGAAGAGAAGGCAGAAGGAGAAGAAGAGCCTCCTGTCGATGGTTCCAAAGCGGGTAGTGACGATCCAACCGATCCTAACTACAACCCTTGGAAAGGTGCATAAAGCAAAAAAGAAAAGACCTGAAGCTACCCCTACTCCTTTGCGGGAGTAGGGGTAGCCTTATGGCCGGTTGACCGGATTACTGAGCTGGCTCTTCTTCGACAGGTGGTTCTTCAGCTGGAACTTCTGGAGCAGGGATGGAAGCCACTACAGCGTCGTGTACGCGCAGTGCCATCTCGGTAACGCTGGATTGCACCAGATCAGACTCGCCGATCGACAGCACGCTTTCCAGGGTGTTCAGATCGGTGATTGCTTCATAACGAGCAACCAGTTCTTCTTCAGTCGGAGCAGGAGTTACCGGCTCTGGCTTGAAGTCCAGTTCGATCACGCTGAGCGCACGGCTCTTCATGTCGCTGATGGCGCTGACAACGTCGGTGTTGTCGGCAGACTGAGGGGACTGTTCGATCAGCAGAGTCATGTAGGCTTTGGCCAGATCGTCCAGAGTTTCCAGGCCGGCGATCTGCGACAGCACAGCTTCGACGGTCATCAGTGGAACTTCGATCGGGGTCGGTACGGTCGGGGTAGCTTGAGCGGTCAGGCGGAAACGCGCCAGCTCGTTCAGTTGATCACCGAAAGGGATCAGGATGTTTTCGAAACGACGTTCGCGTTGACCGACAGCCACGAAGCGTTGGTTGGCCAGCAGTTGGGCAACTTCGCTGTTGGTAAGATGTGCATATTTTTCGCTGAGGGACATGGATACTTCTCTCTATTCGATTGAGGAGATAGGAACTCGTGTTTCCTATAAAAGGCTAGATGCAGAAAAAAAATAAACTAAAAGGTAGACCCCGGATACCCAGGGTCTATTACTTAATGTAATGTTCTTTGCTGTAGCGGTTGTGTAGAGAACACGTAGATTGGGTCGGCTTGCTTGTCATCCTTCCGTTTGAACAGAATGATCCAATCTTTAAACGGTTGATCCTTGTAGAAGGTCGCAAAGGCTCGTGGGAGCGCTTCCTTAGTACCGACGTACAAGAAGGCATGGTGGTTCTCTAATACAGCTTCAAAGTCGTCTGCCGTGACTACAGCATCTAACTCAGTGATCAATTCATCTGGCTTGCGGATTAACTCAGGCCAGTTATCAGCCAAGATCAAGCCTTTGAAATAATCGACGATCTGATCAATAACACTTGCACCCATTGCAGTAGCGGTGTGTAATTTGAGCAGCATGGCATCACCTATTATTAGACAAAAAATAAAAGGAAGCGTTAGCCTCCTTTTACTCTTTATGTTCTTTAGATAGCTACGTCTGGGTTTACAAAGCAGTCAACCAGTGCGGCAACGTTCGAGCTTACGCCCACGCCTACCAGACCAGCAGCAGCGCCAGACAGGATCTTGCCAGTAGTACCGAACCATTCAGCAGGACCGAATACGGTACCAGCAGCGTAACCTACAGCCGCGCCAGCAGCGGCACCGGCGATTGCACCACCGACAGAACCACCACGAGATACAGCAGCGAGGCCACCGAGGACACCGCCAACAACGCCACAAACTTGACCAACGTTAATACCACTATCGCGGGAACCTTCGATGTTCATCGAGTTGATGGCAGCGAGGTCAGCAGCAGAGAGACGTGCGTTCATAATGTATTACTCCAGAGATATAAGTGAAAGATATTGATTATCTTTATCCCACAAGTAATATAGACTTGAAAAAGAATGTAACTTAAAAAACAAAAAAATAAACATAGTAACCTAGGAAGGGTTTCCCCCTCCTAGGCCACGCTAATTTAACTGGCCAGTTAAATCAACTCAGTGCCAGAAGGCACAGATGTTTACTGCGGGTTACGAAACGCAGAGTAGCTACGTTACGGTCCACAATGGAATAGCTGAACAACCACATGTTACCGGACTCGTCAAACTTCAGCAGTTTGTCAGTCGATTCCGACATGTAGTTATCGCCCATGGTTACATCAAACCCGTCTTCAATCATCTTGAAGTATTCCGGGAACTTGCTGCGCTTGATAACGATAGGAACATCGTTTTCCAAGTGAGAAGGACCGCCACGTTTGTTCATGACGTTGATGTACATCGGACGTGCTACAACCAACTCGAGTTCGTGCTTGAGCTTGTCGATTTCGGATTCTTCAGCCTGACCTTTACGGTACGGGTTTTCGAAGTCGAAGATCTTGACTTGCTCGTTCAGGTAGTTAACCTTCTCGGACTCTACCAGGTACGCACCAGTTTCTGGATCACGTTCCTTGAGGAATTCGAGCAGTGCACGGAAATCGTTGAACGCACTGGTAACAGACAAATGACGCTTGGCGTTCTTACGGCCTTCGTAGCCAGCACAGTTCACCAGCCAGTCATTGACCAGAGTGGTGTAGCGGGCATCGATGAAATTGATCAGTTCGGAGCTGATCAGGCCTTGATCGTTGTAGCGGGTGATTGCAGCGCAGGCATTCATGAAGCTAACGGTTTCCGTGTTGTCTTTAAACAGGAACGGAAGATCGTTATGCAGACGGCGCTTTTCTTCAGGAGTGGCACAAACGTACACATCCCAAGGAACTGCGCAGAAACCCACGGCGCTTTCTTTGGTGAACTGGCTAGTCAGACGCTGGTTAACACTGTTGATGGTGGATTCCAGATCAGCCGAAGCTTGCGAAACAACTGGATCCTTAACCACGATTACCGGCAGCGCTTGTTCCAGCTTGCGAACAGTTTCGATTTCGATGTCGAGACCGGCGCCGCCGTTTACTTCTTCCAGCTCAACTGGCTTCACGACCCAGGTATCTTCCAGGGACGGATCTTCCAGCAGTGGCAGGAGTTTCTTTGGATCTGTCAGAACAGTTTGCATATTGAGCCCTTCTGCTCGAACGATGGTGCTGAACCAGCCATTGTCCACTTCGAGGTCCATGATCACGATACGGAAGCAACCAGGCATAACCGTTTCTTCCAAGCCCATTTCGGAATGCTTGGTGTACGCGTGCTTGATCTTAGTCCAATCGCTTTCAGGAATAACGTAGTGGTCTTGTTTACCGATGTTGCGGAAGAAACGGTTGAGTTGGAACTCTTTCCGGTTTAGCGGAGTGAGGTTGTTAAAGTCCTTACGTACTTCATCCCAGTTGCTCATAGGCTCACCTCCCATCGAAAACTCTTTGCGTGGTTGTTGATAAGCAGGTTTATTTTTCTGAGCAGCGTTACGGTTAACCATGTCCATGATATCGTGAAACGAATCAGTAGCAGGAGGCAGGTTAGTTTGGTTGTTCTGCTCAAACGGCTGGTGTACATACTCGGACGCAGGACCGTACAGCATAGCAAAATCTGGACGGGTCGATTGAGGACGCTTGAACTCCAGGTTCGCGTACGGCGAAGTCTGGTTGAACACTTCGAACACTGCGCTAGTAGCTTCCTTGAAGTTCTCCAAGTTAGCGATGCGCATTTGCAGGCGTTGTGGCAGCCGCAAGCAATACTGCTTACCGGTCGGTGCCTTCATCAGCCAGTTAATCAGTTCGAAGAACAGGATATTGCGCGTTGCAATAAACGTACAGTTCAAGTATTCCTGCTGGGTCAACTGATCGCGGTTCCCCTGCCGGAGTAATTCGATCAGTCCCTTACCGAAGAATGGCGCGCCGTTGATTGCCACAATCCGGGTAAAGTCGGCTTGCTTGTTTACATCGTCGATGAATGCATTACAAACTTCATCCACCTGTCCCGCTTCGTTCATGCGAAAGCTTTCACGGGACTTCTTGTACTCTTCGTGTAACGGCCCTGCACGATGGTAGATCTGATAAATGAACTGTTGCATAGCGGCAGCAACACGCTCGATGTAATAAGCCATCGATTGAGGGTCGTTCTCAGGCGTAACCTTGAGAGCACGAAGTGCTTCGTCTTCGTACAAGGTAGTCCCGTACTGACCCCAGTTGAAGCCACCACCAGATTGTGTATTGGTAGTGTTGAGGCCAGATTGCAACATGTTGCGAACCATGTCCGCGCCAGACATCTGAGGAGTCATGCCACCCATACTTGGGTTCATCATTCCCCCCATACCTGGGCGTGCACCCATCCCTGGTGCGGTACCCATATTGTTATCGGGCAGTTGTACAGCGGCTGGGTTTCGAGGGCGAAGGATACCGTCGTTCATGAACAAATAACTCCTAATGACCCTTATCTTTTACCAAGCTTTGGGGTCACGATAGCGCAAACGTTTCTCTGATTTCTCGTAAAGCTCTTTGAACTGAGGATCCAGTCCAGTGATCTTGCCACCGATCAGGTAAACGCATGGGGTTAAATAACCACGACCATCAGGATAGGGTCCAGTTACCCTGAGATAGCTACAAACGAAGGGAAGTGATGCGTGTGCGAAACCGGCGCTGTCGCTGGTATCGAACTCTCCGCGCTTCTTAGCTTTGGTCGAGTTGGTGTAGACACGGTGCTGAGGCATACAACCGAGCATGTAATCTACATAAGGGTTGTCAGTCGGTGTCGCTTCTTGAATGAGATTGGTCGTGCGAGCATTGTCAATCTCCTTGATGTGAAAGTTGTTAGTCAAGAAACGGGCGACTTTCTTCTGGGATAGTTCACTGTTATTCTTGATCTCGTGTTTGAACTTGTTGGCGGCTGTAATCAGCTTGTCCAACGTAAACTCCAAACTCGCCAGCTCTTTATAGAACATGGACGCGCGATCAGTCGTTTGTACGATTTCACTCCGGTTGGCAATGATGTAGTTGAACAGATCAAACATGTTCGCTACTACGATCGATTGACTGGCAAACTTCTTGATGGAATCTTCATCCAGATACTCGTTGATGGAATCGAAGTGTTCATGCATCAAGCGCATGATGTAATCGTTGCTGTCACCGGACTTAACCGAGCAGCGTCCAATAATGAGTTTCCAGTAATCCGGGTTATCGATGCAGTCAATGTCGAAGTACGACGACAAGCAGTCGATAATGAACAACAACGAGCAGGCGTATTGCAAACCCATGGAACTGAGTTCTTTACGCTTGCTGGATTTGTTGCGTACAGCAATACCCAGATCGTGCGGCAGGAACTCCCCAAGGTGCCGGCTATTGGGAGAACTGCTACGGGTGAAGATTTCCCAGCGGTCTTTCGGCTGACATTCAGCGACCAGTACGTCTACTGGGCCGATCTCGTAATCGCACTCCCCGTAGATGTCCATGGCTTTACTGAAGCCCATGTTTGCAAAGATGTACCATCCAAGCAAGGGCATAGGTGTTTTGTTGTCGGTGATCTTCCGAGATTCCGTTGGGCTGTAGAACCGGTTCGCCGCCAGGTTGATATCCACCGTCTTGGACAGCACGTGTCCTGTCTCGGTAAATACCTGATCGAACTTAAAGTGCTCAACCCCAATCTTGAACTTGAAGCCCAAGACCTTAACGAACAAGGCGTTTTCTTTCGTAACGGGCAACCCACGTTCTGCCAGTACAAGCTGCAGACTGTAGTGAGTATCCCGCAGGAAGATATCGCCATAGATGTCACAATACGGCAGCATGACGATCGTACTCATCGGAATGAGCTCGCCAGCTTTGTTACGGTATTCAAACAACAATCGTACCGGGTACAACGTCTCCTTGTGGATGTCGAAGAGTTTACCACTGCTATTGACGAGGTTGTCAATGTACTCGCGTGGCGAAACCTTTACGAGATCCCGATAGTAGACCCCTCGTTTCTCGATGCTCTTGAAGATCATCTTGAGGGCGTTGTTGTAGTAGTGGAATCCGCCTTCAAACTCTTTCTGGTGGAATCCCTCCACGATGGTTTGGTTAAACCGTGGCATTGACGCGTCAATTGCCTGTGCCAATTTCAGTGACATGTACGCTCCCTTAAGCTGACGTTAGCAATTTGTACCCCGTAAAAGCAACACCTGCCAGAGTGCCAATTGCTTTTGCGAAGTCCCCCCAGGAGTTATGGGCTCCCTTCTGTTTAACAATATCTAAATTGGCTTTAGTAACCGTGTCCTTTATCTTGGATTCGAACTTGAACATGTCAGCAGTCATCTTGCCGCTGTTCTTAAGTTGATTGGCTTCCATTCGGTGCTCAAGCTTTAGCTGATTGATTTCAGTCTTGTGCGAATCATTCACTTTCGTGAGTTCGCCGCTGAGCCTTACGTTATTGGTTTCTGCTTTGACTAAGGCTTCTGACAGGGTGTCAAGCTGTACTTTGAAGGTGCCGTTGTCTTTTTGCAGATCCTTTATCTTGGCCTCTGCCGCCAAGAAGCGTTCTGTATTGCCTCCTTTATCACACTCAGCTTTGGTTTTGAACAGCCCTAGCTGTTCTAGTTTTGCATTATCCAAGCTGGCAAAGGTGTAATATTGGGTCTCCCGTGGTTCAATACCGCGAGAAATACCAACATACAATCCGGGTTGTTTGGTCTTGTCATAGTCGATCGGGACCTCAGTCGACTTACCCATGACATTCGTGTAGTAGGTATTGGAGACCCGCTGTGGGTCGTTCATGTAAATAAAGCAATGCATCCCGCTGGAGTGTTCTGCTTCGCGGTCGTAGTTGTCGAACAGTTCTTGCAGCGTGTAGCCGGGAGTGTTCAGACAAGGCTTATCGAGGTTTTCCATCCCGATGTACATTGTCACACCCAGCAACTCACTGTGGATCGCATCGTTGCGCTCTACCATGCTTGGACCCAAGTTAATGGTGACCATCAAATCAGTAGGCATCGAGGTGTGATACTGTTCATTTACTTTCAGCAACCTAGCGCGTTCTTTACTAACCTCCACCAGAATTGTCTTATCCAGTTTAGTCAGTGCCGCACGTTCGTCCACCTGAAGGTTTTCCAGATAGACCCCTTGGATGCAGATGTGTACTTGATGCTCGGTACGGTAGGTCGGTTGGTTACTGCGCTTAACGATGTAGCTCAGTCCTCCCTTTACCTTAACGATAATCTCTTTAGCTGAAATATTGGTGATCCGATAATCTAACCGGAAACAATTCATATCAACGCCGTCCATCGGATCCTCCACTTGACTTTAAGAAGTCATAGTAAATACATAGTCCGACTGATAATGTAGGTTTGAAAATCTTTACTGAAATAACAAAATGCAAAATAGACCCTACCTCCTACCACACCCTAAGGTATGGTAGGAGGAGGAATCTACGGTGCTTCCTTTCACTCGTTAGCCTGACTCACCCACCTGGTGATAACTCACCGTAATAGGTGGACGGCAGGCTTACGGGTTTGGGGGAGTGGTGTCGTTGGTATCAACAACGCCTTGAACGCTAACACGCTGAACAGCCAGCTTGGTCAGCAGACCGTTGTCGCCCAGGAACTCACGCGCATCTTCGATGATCAGCGAGCCGATGATCGGGTTCAGCGGCCAGTGACGGAAGGTCGGCAGGGTCATTACGACACCGAAGTCCTGTTGGTCACGAGTCACGTTACCTTGAACGAGGATGTTCTCTTTCGAGACATTCACGCCGATGCCGCCCAGCGGGTTGATGAACTCGTTGGTGGAGTTGTTCTTCGGCACGATCAGGATTTGCCCGATCTGGCTGTCGAAGTTGGTCTCAACCACTTTCATCGGCACGGTAGGGCCGAGGCTACGAGCATCGCCCGAACGCATCAGGAAGCGGCTCAAGTTCTGGTGAACCACGACGGTCCATTCGATCTTGTCAGTACCGCCGTATTCAGCGATAGCCGCCAGGCCGGACTTGGTGTTCAGCGCGGAGGTGATGTCGCTGATTTCGTTCAGGAACACAGCAGAGACGTTGTCGAACACGTCCATCGAGTCCATGGACGACACGCGGTCGGCCAGCTTGATGCTGCGGTTGACAGCAGCCGCGGTAACGTAGTGCTGACCTGGCAGCACGTTGGAACCTTGGTTGTTGCCGACAACTGGAGCGCCGTCGATCGAAGTGATGTACTTCAAGTGTTCCTGAGCGACGTCGAACGCCTTCTTGGAGCACTGGTTGTTGATCGCGATCGACATCTGCTGGATGGCGAAGTCCAGGGAACCCTGGTTAACGTCGTCAGCAGAGATTGGGTACTTCACCGACACCGGGCTGTTGCGACGAACGCTCAGACGCTTGTTGGCGTCGAAGACTTCGATGCGGTAGCCGAAGTTGCCACGGCTGGTGTTGGACACGTTGAAGCCAGCGTCCAGACCAACTACAGCGCCTTCAGTCATGCTGCGGATCAGAGCTTTCTGAGTGCTGTCAGCGCGAGCAACGGAGATGGTGTTGCCGGTAGCGATTTCGCGCAGGGAATGCACGGTCGCTTGGCCGGAAGCAAGACGCAGCTCGTTGGTTTGACGCTGGTAGTTACCGCTCAGGCTGATGTTCAGCAGAGGCTCGTAACCGGCAGTCTTGAACGATGCGAACAGAGTTTCGCCGATAGCAGCGCCGTCTTTGTTCTGAACCGAGAAGCCTGGCAGGTCGCGCATGTGCATGTTGATTGCACGGTCGTCGGACGACTGACCTTGGGAGGTCGGACCGAAGGTGTTGTTCGACATCGACTTGGTGTTGACGAAGAACTTGCCGGCGGTGGCGCCGAGTTTCAGGGTGACAGCTACCGACTTGATGGTGATCGAGTTGCTTTCGATCTCGTCAGTCGAAGTCCAGGCGCGCTGGCCAGGAGCTTGGCACAGACCCAGCAGGTTTGGCACGGTGCCAGGAACCTTCAGGTACTGAGTGGCGTGCGAGCTACGGCCGTAGGCGTCAGCCTCAGGGTAGGTAGCGGTGGTCGGCGCGATCAGGGTGTCGTCGACGAAGAACAGACGGGTGTCGTCCTGAGCGTCGTCCGGGTAAACCGGGAACAGGTCCAGGACTTCGTCCTTGAACATTTCGCCGGTACGCAGCAGGCCGAAGATCGGGCGCAGTTCGGAAGCCGACTGCCAGGCGCTGTTGCCGTAGGCGTAGCTACCGATACCAGCGGCACGAACAACCAGGTTTGCACCTTCGTCTTCGTAACGCACGGTGATGGTGGAGAACAGAGCTTCGGCCGCTTCGGTCTGCAGGTGAGACTGAGCGTTCAGAGTCAGGTTGGCCGCTTTGATGTCGGTCTCGCTGCCCTTGAAGTTCTGCATGGAGAAGCCTTCGTTACCAGCAACGCTGGCGAGGGCTTTACCGGCTTCTTCGAAAACCTGCATTTCGGCGGAAGGGATGCCTTCACGACCCAGCGATGCGGCGAACGCGTCGTAGGTCTTGCCGGTGACCTTGCCCATCAGGGTGGTCAGTTGCTGGCTTTCCATCCCGGCAACACCGCCGAGACCTTGTTGGAACGATTCGAACGACTCAGCCCCAACGACGGAGTTGAGCTTTTGGGAACCCAGGGCTTGCTTGACGGCGTGGAAGAGGTTACCGGTATTCTTCAGCGCCGCATTGACTGTTTTAAAGGCCATGACTCAAATCCTTTACTGAGGATGTTAACAAATATATTTGTTTGTGTAAGTAGCGCTACACATAAAATATAGTGGATTAAGGGTTTTCAATACTAACCAGTTTGTAAACCTCTGCCAGAGTGAATTCACCCAGGTTAGGTTTTGGGATTTTGCCGTTGTGAGATTCCATGTATCCCACCTTGGCAAAAACTGTTTCTAGCAATGCGCCAGAGAATGTTTGTGCTTCCAGTGAGTCCCAGCCGGGTACTTTAGAAGCGTCTTCCCCATTAAATAGAACAATGAGGGTATTCATGCCCGCGTCGAGACAAGCAAAGCTCTTCGTGGACTTGTAAATCTGGGTTAACGTTTCACTGTCAATGTCATTGAATGAACGCTCAACCATTCCGCCGTTGTAACCTTCCCCGAACAAATGTTTCGGGTCGAGAAGCGGAACGCCCATCTGTTGAGCAACGACATACTGGAACTTCAGGATGTGCGCTATCTCAGAGAATGTTACTTTCTGATGATATGATGCGAGTTTGGAAACATCGCTGAACGGAATAGCTTGACTGACCAGCACGTCGCGCATGGAGCTGGTCAAGAACAAAACACGAAAGGACTTCCCTTGCGGGGTCTTAAGAATCATTTTCAGCTCCTAGGAGTATCCTAATGAACGATTTATTGGTACTGGTTAAGATTTTGTCTGCCCTTTATCAGGCCAAGAAACTTAAGGACACGAATCTCATCACGGAATTGGTAGACACCCTTAACGAGTTGCCAGCTCCGAACGCAGATGTGTTCACGCAAGATAAGGGTATTCGCGATAGCATCAAAGCGACTATCCATTGGCTGCTGAAGCAGCCGGAAGACGAACCTGTCATAAAATCATTGTTGATGCAACGTGTCAACATGTTTGCGAAGAGTGACGAGGGTTTACGTGACACTATCTCTGCCGGTTTGGAAGACCTCGAATCGGAAGAGATGACCCGCAAGATTGTCTATCAACACATCACAGAGATCCGCCTGAACTCTGAGGGTGAAGACTTTGCCAAGCGGTTCAAGAAGTCATTGAAGGATTTCTACTTCAAGGACATTGGCGAAATGGAGATGGCCGACTGGTCTAACCTCGCCGACTTGATCAACGAACAGATGGCCACTGTTTCGGAAGAACGTCAGAGTGAGATTGTTCACACTGTTACTTCCGAGACACCTGAGTCCTTCCATGAAGTCATTGAGATGGCTCAGAAGGAAAACAGTGTTGAAGGCATCATCAAGTCTCCGCTGCAAGGTTTGAACGAAGCACTGGAACCTGATGGTGGTTTCCGTCGTAGCAAGTTCTATCTGGTTAACGCCCTGACCAACCGTGGTAAGTCTCTCACCATGGGTCACCTTACCGCTGGTGTAGGTTTGTACAACAAGCCTCTGCTGCGTAACAAGGCGAAGATCGCAACGATCCTGATGGAGTCTGCAGAAGACACGATGGATCTGATCATCATGCGGATGTACAAGCTGGCGGTAATGGCCAAGCATGACATGGCGGGTGACTTCCAGACTGCTGATAAAGAAAACATTGTTGAGACCATTGTTCGTTGCTTTAAAGACAATGGCTGGTACTTGATCATTAACCAGATCGAATCGAGTAAGGATACTGCTGCGGCAATGTTCGCTCGTGTTCGTCGTCTGGAAATGAAAGGCCACGAAATCATTTGGTACGCATACGACTACTGTGGTCTGCAAAACATTGACAAGATTCCTGGAGAAACAAAATCCGATAAGTTGCAATTGCACTTCCGGAAGATCAGGGCTTTCATTATTGCTCGCGGTATTTGCTTTGTTACGCCTCATCAGCTGTCCCCAGCTGCGAAGATGAAGTTGCAAGAGTCTGATGAAGAGTCAGAAGTTTACTTTGCTCGTGAAGTTGCTGGTAAGTCCTTGACGGAGACCTCTACCAAGATTACTAACGAAGTGGATGTGGAGATTACCATTCACGTTGCCAAGACTTCTTACAAGAACTACTTCACCTATTGCGTAGGTAAACAGCGTGGGGAAGGCTGTGCACCTGAGAAACGTTTTGGTATCTACGACCTCGATCCTGACAAAGGCTTGGTACACGATATCGGCAAGAAACCTGCTTACCGCCGTAGTTTGACACAACGCCTCGACGACAATGGACAAATGGTAGCTGACTGGGATCATCTCTAAAAGTGTAGTTAAACGTGAATAGTGTTAATACCCTCCTAGCCTTTGTAAGGCTAGGAGGGTATTAATTATAGCCGGTACATGCTGCAACCGCGTGTAAAGCGTTTTAAAGCGTTTTACGGTGTAACCCCTGACCAGCACACTTCTTTACGACTGTTGTGCGTTTAGCAGGCGCTGGAGGCGGAGCAGGAGGTGGATCGAGTGGGCGTAATACCTTTACCTCTCGCCAATGGCTAGTAGGCTCCCCCAAACACATACGAAGGATCTTCTTAATGAACGACAACATTAGCACATCCTTAGATCACTGCGAGTGTCTGTTCAATCAAGCGATCGTGGTCAGCCTTCTGTAAAGCCATGCGCTCCGCGTCTTTTTCTTTCTTGACTGGTTTGGGAATAACTACTTTGAGTACTTTGATTGCTAAGCTATTTAACATATCTAGTTTCCTGTAAGGCTAGAGCATAGAAGGAACCTACCTCCCTAACGGAAGGTAGGGCTAGTTTATATTGAAAATATCTCCCACACATCCCCCCCTGCTTTCACAGAAGAGTATTCATTTCTGAACATAGGCATAGGGACATGACTGACGAATTACTCGGCAGCCAGTTCCTCATCGCTTAGGAAGATGCCAATGGCCGAGTGTTCCCTGAACACAGGTTGCCCCACGTTCTCAGTATCCATCTGCCACTCACAACGAATGTACTGAGTCGTTCCCTCCCGATACACCAGCTTGTCACTCCCACTCATGTAGTAGTAACGAACAGGCATAGCAGGAACAATCAAAGAACTGTCAGAGTTATGCCAAGCAACCTGAATCGAGTTACCGTCGTTCTTAGCATTCTGCGTTAGCATCTTGCAGATGTTGTTGGTAGGCGTCCCGTGGAAAGGAACCATCTCTTCCCCACTGGCTCGCTTAGCCGTTTGATATTCCGACAAAGAGTCTTGACGTGTAGTAACCGCCTGACCCTTGTTGTAGTACCGACCGGTTTCACCCATAACAGCATCAGAACTAATAACTCGTTTACCAGTACCAACGTTCTGACGTTTGATGTCAGAACCGTCTTTCTGGCTACCCCCACCTGTCGACAGAACGGTTATAGCCTTCCCATCTTCGAAGTAGGAACGTTTCAAGGTAGGGATGACGTTCTCGGGCACCCGATAGATGTTAAGCACCTTAGGCGCCGTCTCATAGCGTCCTAGACGGTACAGTGGGTAAATCCACCACATACCTTTACGGTAGTACTGCCCAAGACCTGTCGAGTACACCCCGAACTCATCATGCTCCTGCAACCAGCTCCCCAGTTTAACCAGAGGCACAGCAGGACCAATAGCCACATGGCTGAATGACCGTTCATTATCAACCGGTCGTTCGATGTCCACTCCCTTAAACGCATCCGCACCCGTTACGGTAACCTTAACCCCGTATTCGGTTAACTGTCCGTGCATTACGTCGTAGAGAGTAGGCATGAGCATGACGTCAGCCACCATTTCGTTCTTCAACAAAGCGAAGCCGGTCTCCAGCAACTGGAAAGTCACCGTCACCATGTTGATGTCATCTTTGGTACCCAGATCCGCTAACGAGGAGTTACCACCTTGTTGTTCAGGGTTGCCATCCCCCAGTGGTACACAACGATAACGTTTCATAACCTGTTTGAAGCCCACACGTTCGATCACCTCAATGTAGAGGTTGTCTTTGTGTGGCAATACGTCCCGCATGTAAACACCGGGTTGGATCTGCGCCTTGAGCCGAGCATCGTCACTGTTAGCGCCAGCAAAGTTACTCAACCGAGCAAACCCGTTAGGAACTAACAACGGGATCTGCTGGGTAGGAGTGATGATGTTGGCATCCACATTGAACAAACGCTCCGTACCCGTTGCATCAATGGCATTGGCGTGCGCAATGATGTTGGCTATGGGCTTTGGAAGTTCCATGGGTTAATCCGCCTTGAAGATCCAGTCGTTGTTGTCTGGCAGAGTGTCAACACTCATGAGACTGTCCGACATTGGGGAAATGGCGGAAGGGTAGAAGTTACCCATGTTGACTGGACCGTGCTCTATGTTGTAATCGTTGATCTCAGCCCCTTCGAGAGTATCGATGTGACTGATGAAGCTGATCTCGGTCTCTCCCGGGCCAGACCCCATACGGGCGATCTGAAACAGCATCCCCATGGTGGCCAAGCCCTGACCCATTAGTTTGCTGTCCTGTTTACCCGCTTGACGAATCGCTTCGTTAACCTTGAACGGTTTGATCCTCTTGTACAACGGGAAGATCAGGAAAGCCAAGCTCTCCAGTTTACGCAGCTCCTCCCGTGGCGGGTAATCCCTTACCGCTTGAGCACGCATGAGCTCACACCACAGGGCGATGTATTCCTGGATCGACTCGTAGATCTCAGTGACGACGTCTACAGCCTTGTTGAACCCCAAGTCTTCATGGGACGTGATGTTGTCCATGATGTCCAACAGTTGCGGGATCTTCATCTTGCGCAGCTGTGGGTCGCCGTAGTAACCGTGGTCGTTAGCGAAGCCGGGTTGAGACAGCTCGTAACGTTCACGGAGTTGTTCGGTCGACATCAGGGTCTTCGGGGCAATCCACACCGGGAACTGACGGTTGTTCAAAATGTTAAACAGTGTGAGGATCTTCTCCCGCACTGTCGTATAACGGGTGGGCAGCATTTGGCTCATAGTGGGGATCCGAGTTTACGGCTGATCTGAATCAAGAGGATCAAGATCGCACCGTAGTAAAGTTGTTGCCACTTCTCCAAAGAGAAATAGGTTTCACAATATGTCAGGAGCCGCTGGCGATCCACCAACTTGTTCTTCAGGACGTCCACCACGATACGCTCGAACTCTGTCTGTGGAACCCCTGTGTAGAACTCAGGAGAGAACAGATAGGCTACCTTGTGCTCCGGAGAGGTGTGCAAGATAGGGAAGCCGTCGTAGTTGAAGTACATGTTGAGTTGCTGGTAGTTATCGGGATCGGTTGCTACAAACCAATCGAACTTGCTGGAACGCAGGTTACCGTACGTCCGGGTGTTGATCAGACGGTTGGTGGCGATGATCACCGCGTCGTTGTTCTTGCATTGAGGTAGGAGGTTGAAATCACCCCGCATCAATACTTCCCAGATGTTGATGGTGCCATACGAACCATACTCACGACCGCCGTACTGCGTGGAGAACGTAGCGATCGGAGGATAGCTGTTACGCAGGTCCGGTTCGATTACCGCCGACAGGAACTTCACCAAATACTGGTCGTAGATCTTGCGACCCACGTCATCTTCCCAAGCGATGGTTCGCTCGGCATTCCAGTAGAAGGTGTTCATGATCGAGTTGGCAATCGTCAACCGCCAGTTGAACAGTTTCTCTGCCGTATCGAACTCGGCAGGAGTCACTACGGAGATACCACCGTGCAGTGCAGAGTCCTTAGCGTACACGAACTCATCAACAACACGACTGTTCAGCTTGGCGAAGATATCCTCCGTCAGGATGCACAGGATTTCGCACGTGCACAGGTAAACCTTGTTCGACGTGTTGTTACGGATCTCTGGCTGTTCCTTGATGTGACCGAGACCAGCACGACCTTCACCGATATCAACAATGAACACGTCCCAACGCACAGGAGTGAGGTCGAAAGCCAACCACATCTCGAACGTATTGGAACTCTGACCAGTGAGGGGATCGAAGTTAAAGGAACCACTCCCATCCATCTTGCCGATCATTTGCTTGATGCGTTGATAACTCTGGTACGTCGGGGCGTTATCAGGAGCGAACGAAGCGGGTTCTTCATCAGGACCGAGGAACTGACGATAGTACTCCAGCAGACGCGGAATACCAGTAACCATCGTCAGCAGCGACGTCTCAGGCTGATAAGAAGAATCGACGATGGTGTGTTTGTACGTGTTGCTGTAAATCTTGGGGCGTTCTGGTTCTGGAGGAACGTCTTGCCCCAACGGGTTAATTGCGAATGACATGGCGGAGGTCCTCTACCAAAAGAAGTCGATGCGCTTGGAGACCCAAGTCCATCATGTATCGATTAATGCCAGTGCCGTCAAATGGCAAGCCACGGCCCTTATCGATCTCACGACGAATACGAGGAATGTCTTCCAGCCAAGGTTGAGGGAGCGAAGCCCAGTCGTACCACGTGAAGATAGCAGGCAACAAGTTAATGTCGTCCTTGTTCTTAACGAGGTCATCCCAGAACGTGTTGGTGTAATCTCGGATGGCGTAATCCAGAGTCACCACGATACGGTACGTGTTCTGCATGGTCGGTGCACGGTTGAGAGTGATCATGCCAGTCTCATCCATACTCAGCTGAGTAGGCAGCACACGAATGTTGTCGCTGTACACCCAGATCACAAACGGCGTGAAGAACTGAGTGAACGCCCACTCACGACGACGCAGGATATAGTTCTTAACCTGTTCGTTCCATTTGAAGCCGGGAATCTCGAAGATGTTACCCAGTTGTTGGGTAGGCAAATCCTGTAGCGCCAACCGAGCCTGAACAATAGGCTGTACCCACGACTGCTTCGGCATGGTCCAAGGATCATGATCCGGCAGTTTAAGGTAATACGGAGCCTGAGCAGCACGTGTCTCAACGCCTTGGTTGATCCAAGCCGTCTCAGGGGCCACACGGATCGCGTAGGGACGTTTAAACGCCGCATTAGGGGCACTGATCCACTTCGCAGGGATCTGGTCCTGCCAGACGTTTAACGGGTACTCAATCTCCCAGTGAGTGAACTCATTGAAATAGAAGGAATACTTGAACTCCGCAGTAAACGTTCCCGATGTGTCGCCCTTACGAGCACGGGCAATCAACGGCTCAGTAAACTGAATGCCGATGTTGGTCAAACAGATCGGGACTACCAACCGTTTGTGCTTACCCGCCACGTTCATAATGGTGGTAAACGGAACCTTGCAGAACTTGCTGAACCAATCACCGAAATCGAGAGTGGCTGGATCGTTCTTCTTCAACAGCCCGTGAACATCGGAGAACAGTTCCAGCAGACATGGATTGAGACCCATGTGTACGGTGGCATCAAACGCCATGTCGGTCACTTGGTTTGATTGCAACCGATTAATACGACGGACATAGTGTTCTGCCAATTTACTGCTGTTGAATGTAGCGGCTACCGTGACTTCGATCTTTACACCGCTGAAGCCAGGATACAGTGCCATGGCCGGAGTGTGATCGTCATCGTTCATCCATACAGGACGTTCGGTAGGCTGGCGACGCTGGTTAGCATTGCCATTGTTGAAATCGGTTTGCTGAATCTCTGGTACAATGTAAATCTTGTTACGGAACACCCCGTCGGTGTACATGTCACCACGGAGACCATCGTTGGCGTTGCTCCCTACGAGTTTAGCGATCTCATTCTCACCGTTATAGTAAATCTGAGAAGCGTTCTCTAGGCCGTAGTACTTCAGTACAGCTTTGAGCGAATCGTAAATAGCAGGCCGAAGGAATGACTTGTAGTCATCTTCCGACATAACGGTTGATTTAAGCATGAGCGTAAACCCACAAGAAAAATAGTGAAGTCAGCAATGGGGGCAGAACCCCCATTACCAACTGTGGATTAAACAGCGAAACGAACGGGTACAATCAAGCCAGAAGGCAACTGGACAATGGCCAAGTCGCTGACCGTGTCTTTGGTGATAACCTGCACCTTGGCATCGAAGAAGTCTTCAACCGTTGGCTTGTAGTCGAAACCAAGCCCACCAATGAATGCAGCTGCGTCTTCACAGAGCGTCATCGACAGACCGTCTTCGGCCACTTCTGGTGCTTCGACCTTGAAGATCTTGCCAGCCAGTGCCAAACGAACGCGAGCGCCTTCTACATCGAACGACGTATGCTCAAGCGCAGAGCAAGGCTGAACTTCATCACGAACGACGAAGATCAACGCACCCATCACACTGACGCTAGAAGCAAGTGTCGGGACAGAGACCTGATAAGAGCAACCGCCTTGGAAGTCCACGACTTGGTTACCCACATCGTAGTCGGTGCCAGACACCAAATGAATCCGGTATTTGTCAGCGAGTTCCAACACAACCTTGTCCAGTGACTCACCCTGAGTAGCGGTGATGTCAATAACCCGGCCTTTCAGCAGGTCCAGCAGGTTGACCTTAGGCATTGTTGCTTTGCCCAAGACACCGTCCTTCTCTACTGTGAAGACCGCTACCGATTCCGAAGTGGCTACTGCATCCACCAAGGTGTAGCCCTCGGGCAGTTGATCCTTAACCCGGGTAAGCACTTGTGGATGAACTTTTTCCAAACCCATTGCCCTTACTCCTTAGCTGCAGCAGCTTCTTTCGGTTTCTTATCGGCAGGATAGCTCTTCTTGGAGAAGATCTTCTCGTTGATACCGCTGATGGCCTTGACGATGGCATTGACACGCTTGTTGTGATCGCCCACTTCTTTACGGGCAGTCTTCAGCGCTTCTTTAGCCTGAGCAATTTTGTCGTTGACCTGCGCCTTGGTGGCGGCCACGACATCCTTGTTCTTTTCGTCTGCACCGGAGACCTTGCCGTTCGCCGACTTCAGATCAGCAAGAGCTTTCTCGCCTTTCTTGAACGCTTCCTGCAAAGCACTACCGCTACTGATCTCTTTGTTGAGAACACCCAACAGAGCATCAAGGGTACGAGGGCCGTCACCAGCAGTGTTCAGGCCGCTGATGGCTTTCTTCATCTCGCCGCTTGGGTCGGCCTTGTCACACAGAGCCAAGATACCAGCCTTCGCCGCATCATTGATCTGTGCCGACTTGTCTTCCATAGCCTGCAACGACTTCTTGTTGTTGTCGGCCTTGTTCTTCGCGTCAGAACCCTTCTCTTTATCCTCTTCAGGACTGATGAGTTCTTTGATAGCGCTGAAAGACTCCTTGATCGCTTCCCAGGCCTTTTCACCCAGATCCTTGAGTGCGTCAAGGACTGCACCTTCAGTGCCTGTTACAGCGTCGAAGGGACGCACGTTGTTGGCCATAGCCACGCCGTGTGCATAATGGGCTTCGTAGGTAACGCGACCATTGAGCAAGTCTTCCATACCTTGCAGCAGAGTCAACGCGTGATCCAGCTTGCAGCCACAACCACAGTCATCAGACTGGGCGCACTGTTCAGCGATCTCGAAATCGGGATCATCTGTTTCAGTACGGTCTTCTACCGACGCAGGAGAGAACTCTTCCACACCAGCCAGCATGCCGAGTCGAGTGGTAACGAACACGTCCAACAGCTGGAGGATCTTGTCGGCGTATTCCAGTTGACGAATGTTTACGCTGAAACCTTCGATCAGTGCAGGCTCGTGGCCTTCATACACTTCAACGAAGTACTGGATGCGTTTGTAAGCGTGCTCCAGCCATTCTTCAACCGCACCGCCACTCATGCCTTCGCTGGTCTTGTTACCCAGCGCACAGATCATCATAGCGACGTTCTTGGAAGGATCGAAAGAACCGTTGGCTGCATTAGCCAGCAATTCACCGAGGTACTGATTCAGTGGAGTGTTAACCAGCATCTCCGACGAATCGTAGTAAGCCAGTCGACTTTCCAGCGCGGCAGTGATAGCGTAGAGACGCTCTTTAACAGCAGCGATATCACCACCGCCGTCTACAACGTAACCGTAACCCAGGGAACGCAGGGTATTGACCATCACCGGGTTGCTTTCTTCTGTCAGGGCTTTCTCTTTACCCGACAGCAAGATACCGATTAACCCTAATTCAAAATAAAGGCTCATCGCGATACTCCTTACTTGATCTTGATCGCAACTGAGCCGCGATAGATAGTAGACTTGCGGGCTTCTACATACAGGTAGTCATCCGCGGTTCCCAAGTCGACTTCAGCGCGACTCAGGTCATTCAACCCCACCAACCGTTTCCAGTTGCAGAAGTGCACAGACAGCGCATCGTCGTGTGTCCCCGGTTCTTCAAGAGGGACGTCGTCGATGATCGGCTCTTCTACAGCAAGGTCGATATCAAACCCCGGAGCCACAGACCCCGTTACAAAATCAAAGTTGATACCGGTGATGTCCTGAGGGATACCGTCGAACAGGTCATTCAAGCTAACCTTATCGATAATGACACCCTTGGTGCCCTCGTTGCCCAGTACCGAATACTTGAACGTATTGGCATCCAGTTCGAGAGCCAAACCGAAACGTGGATTCAGGTCGGTAATGCGCAGACGTTCAAGACTGCCCCCGACAATGATGGTGCGATTCAAGCAATTAAGACGCATGGTGGTTACCCTTGGTTAACAGTGGCGGTCACTACGGTAATGCCAGCGCTGATGACCTTAAGGAACAGCGTTTCCAATACCTTGATACTGGCCATCGCTTGAGAGACTTGTTTCTTAACCCCGGAGACAACCTTGTCCGCATTCAGCAGATCCAGTTGTTCCATTTCATTGGCGGCAGTAACAGTCTTCTCCAGAGTCTTGATGAACTCAGACTCCAGTTTGGTAATGTCTGTCAGCAACTTGTCGAACGCGGTGTTGCAGCGATCGAGTTTCTTGAACAGGGTACGGACCGTGGTATCGTTGGTGGTCCACTTCCCTTCCTTATCTGCTTCGAGCAATTCAGGATCCGGATCGATCTGAACTTTGCCACCGGCCATAACGGTAACGTGAGTACCGCCGATGAACAGGGAGTTCTCCTTACCGAAGATCTTCTCCAGCTTGCCGTGGAACTGCTTCTCACCGTCTTGGTAGTGCTCCCAAGCTTTGCTGAGCTGACCGTGAGCCAGAACAGTCTGCTTAGTGTCATTAGAGAACCACTCGATAGCCTTGACGTATTCCTGGCCTTTAACGATGGCTGCTTCAAGTGTATCGAGCGACTTGGCCATCCAGTCCAGATGATCGGGTACCTTGGCCTTACTGGCCCACAGGCTGATGTAAACCGGAGGGTAAGCATGGTAGCCTCCCTTAACACCGTTCTTGTCCAGAGCGGCTTCCAGCTTCTTCATCTTCGTCTCAGCGATCTTGCTCTTGCTGGTAAAGAAGCTGAACAACCACTTGAAGAAGTTCTTCACCGCTTGGATAAGAGTACCCACGGTGTCTTTGACCCATTGGATCAAACCTTCGTTACCAACAACACCGTCCAGATCGGCGTGAGCACGTGGCAGGTGTTGCAAGGTATAACGGTAGTAACCTTCGCTACCATCAACTTGGTCGTATTCATCAGACAGTTTGTCTTCGACCTTCTCTGCAACTGGCAATTGATCCCCACCGGCTTCGCTCTCGTAAAGCTCCATCACTGTAGGGGTATTAACAAAACGACGAGCAAGTACCGACGTAGTCATGTGAGAATACCTTTGGGTTATAAATATAGGCTGAACCTATAGCATCCTTCGAAAAAACAAATTGCAGCCATAAAGACTACTATCGGGGATTGCTCCCCGATAGTAGTTACTTTACGTCTTTACAGCAGCACCGGCCGGATTAGAACGACAGGTGAGCAGCAACGCCGTCGCAGCTGGCTTTCAGAGTCGACATGGTGTGCTTGGAGACCGCTTGAGTAACCGAAGCAGCCGAAGCGAAGATCGCTTTAACCAGGGTCACTTGCTTGTTGATCTCGGCAGTCTTGTCGCTGTCCGAAGCCTTGATGGCGTTCAGGCTGCCAACAACGCGGTCACGCTCTGCGTTGGTGAACTTCTTGGCCACTTTGTCGCCGCGGGTGCCGTTGGCAGCTGCTTTGTTGTGGTCCAGGATGCCCAGCAGAGCCGACTTGTCCAGCTTGGCCTTGGTTTCGCCGGAAGACAATTTCTTGGCTTCTGGGTCTTTCATGATCACGATCTTCAGGCTGCGAGCGTGGGTAGCTGCGTCGCCCAGATCTTTGATCTCGTTGTCGGCGAAGGACGCCTGAACGCGGATACCAGCGTCGATCGAGATGAGGACGTCAGTGTTGCCCGACTTCTTCTCGTTGTACTTGCCGGCAGCTTTGGCGTCGGACTTGATGGCCGAGATCACGCTGGCGTAAGCCGACTTGAAGCCTTCCAGGGTGATGCCCGAAACGTTGTTGCCCAGGGTAGCCAGTGCAGCAACGGCGTCTTGGGTAGCGTCCCATGGCTTGGCTTTGCTCGAACCGCTCAGGCCGTTCTTGGCGTAGTCGAAGTAGACGTTCCAGCCGCCCAGCTTGACTTGTTCCTTGATCTTGGCGCCGTCGTTCAGACGCTTGCGCAGCTGCTCGGTGCGACGTACCACGCCATCGGCCTGGTTGAAGATCGACACGAAGAAGTTGATCACGGTGTTGAAGATGTGCTTGATGAATTCGATCGCTTTGCGACCGTATTCTTTGATGGTGTCCATGATGGACTCCATGCCGGTGCGCGCCATCAGCTGAGCAGTGGCTGCGTCGGAGATGGATTCAGCACCCATGCGATCGCCCTGGATGTTGCCGCCCAGTTTGTTCGCCAGCTTCACGCCGCGGTTGTAGAGCTGCGAGAACGCAACGCTGTTGAAGTTGCCGGAGCCCAGCAGGGATTCCAGGCCGTCAACAACTTCGACCGCTTCTTCAACGGCTTCTTCGAGGTCGGTGACTTGCTCAACCAGTTGTTCGATCTGGTTGGACTGCTCTTCGATGACGACGGCAACTTCGGCCACTTCGGTCTTCACTGCTTCTTCAACAGCTTCAACCACGTCGGCAGCACCAGCGCCCAGTTCCAGGTCTTCAACACCAGCGTACATATCGAGAAGATTCATCTTTACATCCTTTTTCGTTAACGAAGGAAAATTGAGTGTTTAATTAAACAGTTTAGGCGAAAACACCAAGCACACCATGAATGTACCTGTCAGTGTAGCTAACCACTCGTGGAGTGAATCCGCTATAAAATGCCAGAGCGTTCGGTTCTCCAGCCAGGATCTTTTCACCCTCAGCCATTGCGCTTGAGCTAACCTTATCCAACTTACTAAGGTTAGTGTCGACAGCCTTGACCATTTCTGACCACGACTTGATAAAAGACAGGTAACTGTCGTACGACGTCTTCAAGCGTTTGTGCATAGAGTTAACCTTATCGAGCTTGTTCAGCAATGAGCTGACTTCGGAGCGCGAGAAGGTGACACCAGATCCTGCCTCTGCAGGTGCGTCTCCGCCTATAAGATATTTAGGTGACTTACCTTCGTTGTACACGAACTCCCACGTCTTGCCACCTGGCAGTACGTCTGAGCTATGGGTATCACCTTTGGAGTGGGGCAGATTAAACATTGGGTACTTCAGCCCTTGGAACTCCTCTACCACGGCGAAGATGCCTTCAGCTGTGCTAACACCTTTCAACTTGCGTGCTACGATCAACTGCTTATCCAGGAAGCTCAACAAGCCCTTGCTGTGTTGATCCAGGATATCCAACGCACGCAGCAATAGATCCATATCATGCCCGATACGCTCTATGTCCCCTTCAGACGTCAACAAGGCAATGGTTTCTTTCGAGAGGTTAAGCTCGTGATCCTCTACCTTGCTAAAGTTCTGTAACAGCTTCTTGATCAGTACGTCGTTCTCGCTGAAAGCCTTGTAGAGCCCATTACCAGCAGCGCCCAGTGCCTTACCAAACAAACTGACAGTAGTACCGCCAACCCATTTGCTCACAGAGAACAGACCGGATCCCAAATCCTTCATGCCAGTAACCAAGGTCTCTTTAAAGTCCTCGTTACCAGCCACTGCTACTGTTAGCCGGTGTGGGGCCTCCAGTAGCAGCTTGCCCAGGATTTCGACTTCACGCTGATCTTCACGCAGGACTGTGTGTGACTCCAGCCCTTCACGATACAGACGTTTCGTGCTACTCATCCTGACCCCCGACCCTTACTGGGTGTTTGCCTTGACCGACAGGTTGCTCAGTTCGATCAACCCATTGATGATCAGCGTGAGGTAGTTGGTAACCGAAGCACGAAGTGTCAACAGTTCCATCTGGTTCTTGCGCACAACAGCAGAGAACGCTGTAAGCACTTGATCCTTCAACTCGTCGGACATCTCTGACTCGTAGATACCTTTGGTGATATCGTTGTAGTCACTGTCAGCCAACTTGTACTTGTCGCCGTTGTCGAAGGCCTTGCGCCATTCTTTCAACAGCTCATGCAGGTGCTTGCCGATCGCTTTGCACTGACCGGACGACAGACTCTTCACTTCATTGCCCAGTTTAGGGAAGATGATTTCGGAGCTGTTCTGGAAGCCGGTGTATTCTTCTTCCAGATACAGACGCAGATAGTTATCCACGTCATCCGTCGTATCAGCCTTATACGCAGGCTTGGTCTGACGGGCATCGATGAAGTAAGCGCCGCCCATGAGTTCCACAGACTGACGGGCGGTGATGCGCGCAGTGGTGTGTTCCTTGTTAGGGTAGGTGCATTCCTTGAAGCGTTCCGAAGGGATCGACACAGGCAGCAGCAGGAAGCGAGACAATGCTTCTTCCTGAGTGTTACCAGCGAACCCACCGAAGTAGCTCATGGTTGCGTTCATGGCGTTCTTGCTGTTCAGGTAGTAGTTACCCGACAACGCGGCGATGGTGCGGCTCAGCTTGCTCACGTCACCAGTCCAGTCTTCGGAGACCTTACCGTTGATCTTGAACAGGTTGAACAGACGGCTACCCAGCAGCAGAGTTTCCTTATTGTCGAAGGAACCCGACGCTTCCAGACCACGTTCCAGTGCATCTACCGCTTCAGTCAGAGACTCTTGGTTCTGAGTGAAAACGATGTAAGCTTCCTTGAACGCGATGTTGGAACGCAGGATTACTTCACGGGACTTCTTGATGAAATCCCCCAGGAAGTTCTCACAGCCCACCAGACGCGTGAAAATGAATTGGCTAGGCATCAGAGTGCGTCCAAGGCTTTCGGCGCCCTGAACGTGCTCCAGACCGTCTACAGGCGGAATGTCCACCTCAGAACGTACCAGTGCATTGTCCATGGCCGAAGCGAGCTCAGGAGTGACCTGATGCGGCTCGGTATCACGCAACACAGACCTGACCATAGCAACACGGTCTTTCGAATCGTCCAGTCGTTGCTGGAAACGGTCCAGTTGACCAGTGTCGCGAGCCAAGCTAACGATTTCTTCAGACTTGACTACAGAGACCGCCGCCATTTCAGCAGCCAACTGCAGGTCCTGATTAATTTGACCCATAGTAGCTGTCTCCTCCTAGGAGCAAAAGGATCCGCCCGACCACGCCGGCACCAACGCCAGACATCAAACGGTACAGATCGTTGTCGTAAACCTTGTCCTGATCTTTCAGGAAAGCCTCCCCGCCGCCGCTACGGATCGCTGGCGTGTAAGTGCCATGGCGAGCCTTAGTCAGACTGCGGAGTTTATTCTCCTCGATGTTAAGCGAGGTGATGATAGTCTGGTGACCACAACGACCATTCAGATAATGAACGATGTCGCGTACCAGACTGGCCAAGGGTCCTTTGCCGGAATCAAAGTTGACTTCCAGGAACTGAGCAAAGGAACGACCGGTGAGGAGGTTAGCTTCACGCAGGGTTTCGATGGTTACTGCGCCCTTCATGATCAGATCGAAGTCGACGTAAGCGTCGTTCCGCAGACACTGAAGGTTCTTGAAGATCACCCCAAGATCGGAGTCACCCAGGGCAGCATTCGCGTAACCATTTGGGGTAATCCGATACTCAGGCATATTGGGCCTCGATTTCAGAGATGGAGTGATCGTTCTTGATGATCTTGTCCTGGTAGATCTCGATGCGACGATCCAGATCAGGATCAGGCGAACCGTTACGCTTGTTGATCGCTTGCGAGATCTTCATAGCGAAGTATTCGTTGTCGCGACGCAGCTTGTCGATCCACATGCCCTGGATCTTGCTGATACCCAGGCCCAGCCAGAACAGCGGGTTGACGTTGTGGATACCGAAGCCTTTGTTCAGGACGTCGATATGACCGCTACCTTCGGAGGCCTTCAGCACGTCCAGAGAGGTCGGCGACACTTCGATGTCTGGCAGTTTGGCCATGTTGTCGAGGATGTAGCGGCCGCCCTTCATCAGGTCGATGGTGAACATGCGGTAGAACATCTCGCTACCGTTCATCCACTTGAGGTCCATGCCGGTCAGGTACTTGGAAGGCTCAACACCTTCGTTGTTCATGGTCAGCAGAACTTCGTACATCATGCGGGAGTACTTGACCCAGAAGTTCATGTACTCGATGACGTTCAGGACGTTGGCCTGTTTGACGGACATCAGCTTACCGTCCCACAGGGTTTCCTTGTAGCTCTTGACCATCTTGGTGATCTCAGGGCTCAGCGCCTTGATAACGCCCAGACCGTGACGAGTGAACTCGATCAGGGTGTCAGCTTTAAAGCCGGCCTGATGGATCGCCTTGTTCACGCCCTTGGTCAGAACCCACTTCTCGATCTGGGTCGACAGGTCGATGCTGTTGTTGATGATGCTTTCCAGACCAGCATCCAGATCAGCCGCAGCGACTTCCACGTTGAGGATAGTGGAAAGGATTTCGTTCTGCTTGACCGTCTTGACGCCACCGACGTATTGAGTGATATCCATCACATGCCTCCGTTGAGCAACTTGACCAGGTCCGCCAAAGTGTTGGAACCCGAATCTTTTTTGGATTTGATGGCGATGTCTTTACGAGTGTAAGTCTCGTGCATATCGCTACCGTGCGTGTAGAACGTGTAGATACCACGGTCTTCGTCGCAGACAACAATGGTGTTGGCTACAACGGCCTTGAAGATGCCTTCACGGGAAGAGGCGTTGTTGAAACGCTTACCGATGTCGAGTTCCAGCTGAGTAGCGGCATCTTTCGACATGATGAAGGTGTTGGCCATGCTGTTGAAGCTAACCAGACCAGTACGAACAGCAGCCAGCTTGTTACCGTTCTCGCGCTTCTGCGCTTCCTTGTAATAGCCGGACATCTCTTCGTTGCGGATGTTGAAGCGGTCTTTGATGATGTCACGACCGGAGAGGAATTCAGGATAAGTGATTTCCTTGGTCTTGGCCATCAGCAGGCGAGCGAAGAAACCTTCTTCGATCTTGGCAGCACTGAAGATACGCTTCAGGTCTTTGGCCGGCAACGGAACTGGGATCTGGCGGAAGGTCAACGGGAAGTCGATCTTGGTGCCGTTGTCGTTGTACAGAGTGGCCATGACCACTTTACCGACGGCGAGTGGGGTGTACTCAGCCATATCAGGAACGTTCTTGCCGTCGATACGAACGGTGTCAACTTCAGGCAGCTTGGCCTTGTCGTCTTCCTCGTTACCAGTAACAGCGCGGATGTTGTCATCCAGCGATTCACAGCCAGCCAGAGACATCATGCCAGCCCGGTTAGGGTTGATGCCGCCGATGATGTTCTCAACCTTCACGCCGAGGCCCACAGAGCCTTGCAGTGCGATGTGCGTCAGGGTAGCGACGATATCTCGCAGCATAACGATTTGCATCAAGTCCGACATGAATTCTTGGTGCAACAGCGAGGCTTCTACGGCCACCATTGGAGCAATGATTGCGCGGTTGGCGCTCTCATGGACCGAGGTGGTAGAAACCACATTGTATGAACGTCGTACTTGACCTGCCACGTTGGCAGCGGAGTTTATGTCTTTACTGTCGGGATACAGTTTTGCCGCAATGTCCAGCAGGAAAGACCCCAGACCTACAATTTGGTTAATCATGAATACTTCACCTCTTAATAACGGGAGCCAACGACATGGCTGATGATCCGAATCTTTACGATGGATGGTACGATAAGACCCCGGGAAATGAACAACCTACTATTGCACTCGACTCGAACACTGTTGAAGAATGGCGAGAATACGTCTTCAGAGAAAACGGTGGTCCGGGGTACAACAGTGCTTTGGTCAACATGCTCAAGGGCGTCCGTATTTTAGGTCCCGGGAACCAGATGGCTCCCATCCCCGACGACACCATAGGATTAGTCTTCATTAACCGGCCGCTGTTGAACTTATCCGATGAAAACGTGATAAAACACCCTCAACTGTTGCCGCTTTATGAACCGACTCGCAACTCGTTACAGCATTACGTCAAGGGATTGTTGGACCCTGTATGGGGTCGAGCAAACAGTGGTAACGATGCGCTGCATGACCCGATGTACCCGTGGATGGCTGGATTGACCAACTGTCTTAAAGTCAGTTCTGGTTTCCCAGACGTGTCGTTGAACGTAGAGAAGTCGCAACCTGGTATCCGTAAGGAAGTCTACCAGTACGTGAGCGGCATCCTCAAAGTCAACTATGACTACGACATGCGTTTGAGTTTCCACAACCCTAAGCCTAACTTCGTTCCCTTTATCTTCGACGTGATCAACCACTACATCGAAGGGGTAACGCTGGGCGATGAAGGGCTGGAACCTTATCCAGAAGCGTTGCTACAGAATTACCGCGATTATGACATGCGCATCTACCATGTCATCATGAACAAGAACATGCGCAGTATCGAAGGTCTGTTCTGTAACGGCTACTCTTGGCCTAACACCTACCCATCGGGTGCGTTCAGCGCTATCGACCGTACGCAGAACAGTCTGCGGGGCCAAGGGCAAGATGAAGTAGAGATCACCTTCCCAAGTATCGCCTTCCGTTACAACAACATTCGTATTGCGGATATGTTCAACCGCACTACTCTCTTCTTCAACCCAAACATGAGCGCTCAGGTCCGTGAACAGAACTTCCGCCAGTTGAAGGTAAGCGAATACTTCGAAGGTGGTTATGCTGCTTATCCATGGATCAACGTGAACAGCATGGAAATGGAATACTGGAGTCCTCTGTAATGGCATTAACTCAAGACCAACTGGTCAGTCTGGCCAACAACCCTATCCGTGGGGTTAACACTGTCGTTAACGATCTCGAGACCGCTTGGTTCGACAGAGCCATCTCGCAGAACAGCAAGTCTCACCCTTTCATCTATGCAACCGACCTCATCCTCGGTACTGGCTACGGTATCCTTAACCGGGTAGACGACGCCATTGCCAAGTTGTTCCCAGCGCACGCACGGTCTACCTCTGATCTCAGCCGCCACATGTCGGAAGAAGAACAGTACGGTATGTTCGGTAACCCGTCGATCGTGCAGTTGCAGTTCGCTATTCTGGAGTCGGTGTTTCTGTCGCTGGCTAAAGACGTAACAGTACAGTCGGGTAAGACGTCCTTCACGTACAAAATGCTGTTGCTGCCGAAGGACACCGAAGTCGAGTTCAATGGTTACACCTTCGCTATTGAGAACGGTATTGAAATCCGTTACAGCGAACAGACCAGTTATCAAGTGGTGTACGACGACACTACCAACAACCCGATTGCGCCGATCTCTACCAACCTGCTGAAGAAAGCGCTGCGTGAGATCAATGGCAACGTCTACCTGACGATCGTTATCCCCGCGCGTCAGATCGCTTGCAAGCCTACCGAGAACTTGACGTCCAACTTGAGTTCTGGTTGCAACGGTACCATCAACTTCAAAGACGACCTGTACGGCGTCCGTGCGTTCATGACCACCAACGGGGTTAAACGCGAGATCTTGGTGACCTACGACCAAGACGTGTTCAACCCGTCGACTGTAACCCTGTCGATTAACCTGAACGTTAGCAATGGGTCTTTCGACTACGAGATCCCTGACGTTTATATCGCCAACGGTTCGGGTATCGGTGTGATTGACATCTATACCTACACGACCAAGGGTGAGTTGACCAAGGACTTTACCGAGGTCAAGCTGGATGAAGTAGGCATCAACTACCAGGACTACCGTTTTGGTGCGGGTACTCTGGGTCCTTACTCCTCTGCCCTGAAGAACACGGGTGGCGTGGCATGGCGTGCTATCAACGGTACCACAGGCGGTAGCAATGCCAAGTCCTTTGCTCAGTTGAAGGCTTCCTTCATTCAGGGTCGTCGTCAGCGTGTGTTGCCAATCACACAGAACAACCTGACCGGTACTGTTGAGAACTATGGTTACGACTCTGTCAAGACCATCGACTACACGACCGGCCGTAAGTACTCCCTGACCAAAGAGCTGCCGATTCCTGACAACTCCAAGTTCTTCGCTCCAATGGCGTGCTTCGTGGGCAGTTACCTGTGCTCGGTGAATAACCTGATCGACAGCGGTGTGGTGATTGACAACGGTCAGCGTATCACCATTCCTCACAACGTGTTGTTTGACATCAGTAAGCCAAGCACTGTCTTGGTTAACGCTGTCATCAAGGCCTCCTACGCGGCTAAGAGCAACGCTGCGCTGGTAGACTTGGTATCGGACCAGACGTTGGTCTACACACCTTTCTACTACGTCATGGACCTGACAAACACCCAAGCGGTGTTGCGTACCTACCATCTCGATGAGCCGGTTGTTAACAACCAGACCTTTGTGACTGAAAACAGCACACTGGGCATCGAAGTAGGCGTTGGGCAGATCAACATTGAACAACGCGAGGGTGGCTATCTTGTTACCTTGGTTACTGAGTCTGGCAAAAGCTACAAAGACCTGGATGACTCTCAGGTGGGTGTACAACTGTCTATCCAACCCGAGGACTCGAACAGCCTGGCTAGCATAGGGGCTACGTATTACGGGCAAACGGAAGGCGGTGAGCGGATCTGGCAGTTTGCGTTGGATACCAACTTCGACGTGGATGTCAACGACGTTATCTACTTCACCAACTTCTCGCAGTTCGGCAGCGTGCAGCCTAACACGGGTACCCCGCTGAATCTGGGTATGACGTTTATCTTCACCATGCAAGGCGATAGCGCCAACACTGGTACCTTGTCGGATCAGAAGATCGATCCTACGCTGTTCACAGTGCCGATGGTGGCGATCATCGAAACCCAGTACGCGGTTACCCTGGGTCAGAAGCTGGGCAACCTGTACAGCCGTATACGGCCTCTCATCGGTGAAGCGCAGTACAAACGTCACACCACCCCGGTTCCTGAAACCTATCCTGCCACTGTTCTCAAGCGTAAAGAGAACGGCGAACTGGATCTGGTCGACGGTAAGCCGGTTATCCTGCATAAAGCAGGTGACGTCATGTACACCAACACCGTGCCACCTCAGGTTATCCTGAAGTACAGCATTGGTGACTTCGTGTTGGATGACGAGGGTCAATATGTGGAAGTCGCTCCTCGTGACTTGCAGTACCACTGGGACTTCATCGCATTCGACGGTGCGTACTACTTCACCAAAGATGACTATGATCTGGAGTTTGCTCAGCAGACCAAAGATTACTTCGTCAACCACATCGGTCAGGACATGGACTCGTTCAACTCGTCCTTGCTCGACATGACCACACTGATGTACCAGCCACGCAACAAGATGGGTTACCAGAAGGTGGTGGTCAACAGCAACTATCAGTCCTACGTCAAACAGGATCTGGGCTTTGTTGTAACCTTCTACCTTACTGCAACTGGCTACAAGAACGTCAGCCTCAAAGACGCGCTTACCGCCAGCACCCCTCAGGTCATCAACGAAGCGTTGTTCGGTGCTACTACCATCGACGTGAGTGGGTTAACCAAGTTGCTGAAGGACGGTACTTCGAGTGAAGTGGTATCGGTGAAGATGAGTGCATTGGCTGGTGACAGTTCGGTTGACGTTATCAGTAACGCCGACAGTCTGACTGGCTTCTGTGTGCGTAAACTGTTGCAGGAAAGTTCTGATGGGCTGTTGTCCATCGTTGAAGACATTGACATCGTCTTCTTGCCACACGACGTATCCATGGTAAGCCTGGGTCCGGTGTAAAGCAGCTATAAGCCTACCCCTCCTATCCCCGCAAAGGGATAGGAGGGGATATGGCCGGTACAGCTTATTCGCCAGCAGGTTCTGCGAGTACAACGTCTGCGTAGGTAGCATTCAGCCACTCTGCGAAGAGGAACGGCAACTTGATGAAAGGCACCAGACGATCCGAGGACCACTTGATATCTTCCAGCGACCAGTAATCACGCTCTTGACGGAAGAACGTACGCTTGAGGAATTCTGCGTGGTCTGTCGCCAACTGATCCTTGAAGGACTGGATGAACAGGTAGTCACCATCCAATACACCAGTTGGTACGATGCGGATATGGTCCCAAGCCGTACAGGCCTCGTCGTTTACCATATCTTTGACTTCGTAGAAGTAGCCGTTGATGTAGCAGCAGTACTGCAACACGTTACGACGGAACTCGTCAACAGTTTCTTGGCCTTCAGGAGTAGGCTCACCCTTAACCAACGCCGCGGTGATAGCACACACCAGTTTCTCGATGTACTCGTGGATCAGGCCGAAGTAAGACACTACCTCTTCCATTTCACCAGTGAGCTTGCGCAGCTCATCCGCAGGCAACGCAGTGTAACGAATAACGTCACGGTTGGTCTTCGGGAACGTGTCCGACAACTGAACCTTGAGCTTCTGCGACGACTGAGTATGAGTACCCCAGATCGTGTTGACGATGCGCAGAGCCACAGGAAGGGTAATTCCATCCTCCATGCTCTTGGTCAGCTGAACGGTCTCGTCGGCCATTTGCTGGGACACGGTAGTAGCAACCGCTTTAAGCTGGCTGATTTCCGCCCACAGGGATTCACGACTCATATCAGTTTACCCCAACCAGTCTGTTTGGAGAAGTTGTTAACGATAGTCTTCAGACCACCGATATCGTTCTCCAGACCGAAGTTAATGTTAGCCGAGAGCTTCTCCATGAAGGTCTGTGCGTCGGCCGCCTTGATGAAGACCATGTGATCGTTGCCGATCAAAGGCGCATGACCCTTGCTTTGAGCATCAAGAACGATCTCCTTGAGCTTATCCAGGTCGTTAACGAAACCGGCGTAGTAGTACGCATGGGTCCGCTGGTGCCATTCGATCAGGTCGGTGATCTGTTTCTCTACCCGGCGCAGCTCGTTCGTTACGAAGAAGCAGAACTGAGTGAAGTTGCGGATGTTCAACGACAGCTTCTGATAGCTGGCCAACATGGTCGGAGCGTTGTACATCTTCGACATGAGCTCAACCTTCTCGGCATCCGAACGGTCGATCATGGTGCCCATCGCCTTCCAGTTGACCTTGGAGATATCGATCTCGTCGCTGACCATGCCCATGTAGCGGGTGTTCAGATCCTGGATGTTGCTCAGGGTCTCGCCCACGTTGACCTTGTCCAGCTTAACCACTTCCAGCTTGACGTTTTCCTGAAGCTTCTTCTGCACTTCAGTGAAACCGTTGGTCAGCTCTTCGTTAGTGAAGGTGATACCGAACAGGGTGCTGTAGGTCTTCGACACCAAACCCACCAGCTCAGTCGAATCCAACGCGAGAGTAGCTTCCTCGATGGCCTTCATCACGCGGTTGACTTCGGTCAGCGGGGCGGTGTTGTTGGCGGTGTGGTGACGAACCTTGCTACGGTTGAACTCTTCGCCCAAGGTCTTCTTGAAGGTCTTGAACGTACGCTCGGCCCGCTCGCCGATCTGCTTGATTTTGCCCATGGCCTGTTGCAACAGGGGAACAGTGTCAGACAATTTCTTGACTTGATCACTGTCCTTGTCGAACTTGCTACGCAGCAGGTGCAGTTGCGCTTGGCGGTCTTGGTTCGGTGGCAGGTCACCCAAGAAGGTTTCCACGTTGTACACGTTGCCAGGGAAGCCCAAACCGTTCAGGGTCTTGGCGAACTCGATCTTCATCTCGTCGAGAGACTTGTTGATCTCTTCGTTGATGCGGGCGCTCTTACGGAAACCGAAGATGCCTTGGATCAGGTCGATAACCCAGTCGATGGCCATGCGGATGTATTTGATGATGGTTTCAATGAACTTCTTGAAACCCTCTGCAATAGTGCTGAAGAAGCCTTCGGTGCCCATGCGTGCGTTACGCTCAGATGGGAACGGATCGTAGCTCTCAGTGCCCGACAGGCTGAGCAGGATAGCAGTACGCTTGGACAACTTACCCAGCGCCAGCTCTTCCGCACCCATGACCATAACAGTTGCGTTGTCTTGATCACTGTCCCGATAGAACTCGGTCAGGTCAATACGTTGCTTGTCTTCACCTGGCTGGTAGGCGTCGGTAGGCGCGCTGTTACCCAGCTGGAAGTAGGAGTCGAGTTGCGATTCACTCACGGCCGGCCTCCAGCTCTTTCAACAGGTAAGCCACCAGAGTGTTGAACTGCTCGTTCTGAGTTACATCTTTGTCGTTGATGACGCAGGTGTATTCTTCAGCCTTTGGCAGGGTACCGGTCTGGGCCATGGAGCCGTTCAGGTTGTTGATGCGCCACAGGGCCTTCTGGTGAACCAGAGGGGCATTGATCGGCGACACGCTGTTCCACTTCTCCAGCATGGTCCAAGCCTTGGCGTCGACAACAGGAGTCCACTGGCCGCCGGTGCGGTAGGCGTGACGGATCAGCGCACGGGCGAATGGTTCCACCAGGATGGCGCTTTGTTCTACAGGGCAGGTGATGCCTTGTTCGGTCAGGTACTTCTTGTAGTCGAGGACGTGGATCAAATGAGACATGGGTAGTACTCCTGGGGATAGTGGTTAGAATTCGTAAGTCTTGTCGGTTTCCGGTTCACCCCGGTTATCAGGGTCACGGCGTGCTTTAAGAGCTTGGAGTTTATGCGAGAAGGTGTTGACCTCATGGTTTGCCACAACCCCAGTATAATGCTCGATCTCTTGCAATTTAAAATCGCTCTGACTGAACACCCAACCCATGAAGCGATGGATAACAGTCGACTCGTACCAAGGGCGCAGGGTTTTAGCGTGCACCATCAGTTGATCGATTTCTTTAACCATCTGCGCCTTCTGGCTAGCAGGAGCAGATTTGTCTTCTTTCAGCTTCTGGATCAACTGACGAGCAGCGTCATCGAAACGACGGTGGTCGGCGTTGTACACACCAGAGTAGCCCTTGCTGAAATAGTCCATCACGAAGACGAACGTGAACGTGAAGAAGCTGAACATCAATGCCACAGCGATACCACCAGCACCGAGGCTCATCATCAGGGCAGATGGGAACAGCAGCAGGGTGAACATGGTTGCGGTCAGCAGGCTGTTGACTACGGTCTGGATGCAGCCGTGGTCAGTCAGGATGGAGATAGCCGCAATGATACCCTTGTCACAGCCCATGCGAATGGCGTACATGTCGGCCACTACTTCAGACGACATACGTTCTACGCCGACAGAAAGACTGCGACGCATATTACGTTGCGACACCATTTTGTCGAAGTACATGAACACTGCTTTATCGTCAGGGTCTTGAGCCAGACGTTGCAGTTCGGCTTGCTTGGCAGCAGGGACATCCAGCAGAGCGCCGATATCCTTGAGCACCACGACCCGATCTTCTTCGGTATTCGAAGTGCGATAGAAACGCAGGGCAGCCTTGGCGGTCAAGTTGTCAGATACCACTGTGGACATCATCATACAGCCGCTGAACACATGACCCAATTCGTGAGCAATAGCGCCGCACAGAATACCTTGCAACGGGATACCGAACTTACCCACCTTATCTTTTGGGAAGGTCTGATTCAGGTTGACGTTAATGCGCAGGGTAACAGGGACAGTTTGAAAGCTACCCGTAACCTTGCCGGTCTTGTAGTCGATACCGCCACGGAACAGCTTATCGGTGTTCTGTGTGAACCAACGGTACAATGTAGTCTCCGTGGTCTTCAGCAGTTCGTCGACCATGTCGTTGTTGAGGACGTGGTTCGGGGAGAAGTAGCCCGTGTCAACAGACAGGTTGCCGGACTGTTCGAACTTGATGTCGATGTTCTTGAAACCAGTGTATTCAGCGATGAGGGGTTTGATGCCCTTTGCTGATTCAGGCGACAGGAAACCTTCCGCATCAATCTGACTTTCAAGGTACGACGACAGCTTGGTGTAAAAGTCAGAGCTCTGGAAGTCGATGAACTCCATACCTGACACTGAGTGTTTCAAAAAATCCATCGAGATCATTAATGAGTACTCCTCTATTTTTAGTACTGGGGCACTATTAGTATAGCGCTAAAAGCGGGCATAAAATGCAGGGTATACCGATGACACAAAACACTTCACCTATTATCGCAAAAGTTTGCAAGCATGCGGCTTATGCGATGAGTCGTTTCGATAAAGGCAAAGACCTGTTGTGTGCGAAAATTACTAACGTCCACGAAGATGGTAGTCGCAGCAACTCGTTTATTTCGTTAGAGAATTACAAGCAACCGTTCTGGATCGTTAAAGATGACCATCGTCGTTTTAACCAACCTAAAGATTACATCGAAGAACGTTTGGTAAGAGAGTACAAGGCTCCACGTTGCAAGATTCCGTTTGAAGTCAAGAAGCAGTTGTTTGGGGCAGCTGACTATAAGGCTACCATTCGTGACGTTAAGGGTTGCCCGGGTCATCAGTTCGTATTCGGGTTAGATCAAACCACCCCTGTTCACTTCAAGCAGAAGTTCTTCCAGAAGTATGGGGAGTATCAGGAGAAGGAACCGTACACCGTAGCGGCGTTCGACGTTGAAGCGGACATGGACTTCCCGGGTGAGAACAAGCCAATCATGATGGCGTCTGTCACCATGAAGAACAAAGCTTACTTCGCAGCGATTCGTAGTTGGTATGACGAACCGGATGATGAGACTATCTTCCGTAAGCTCAAGGAAGCAGAAGACAAGTATTTGAAGGAACACTTGGAGCGTCGTAAGTGCACTGTTGTTTACGAGCTGTTCGATACTCCGGGTCAAGTGGCCTATGCCTGTATTCAGAAGTTCCACGAGTGGGAGCCTGACTGGGTATTGAGCTGGAACGCAAGCTATGACATGGAAGCCTGTGAGCGTGCTTTGATTGCTGACGGGTACAACCTTCCAGACGTCTACAGCGATCCAAGCATTCCAAAAGAGTTCCGTACCTACAACCTTAACCTCGGTCGTACTCACAAGGTTAAGGAGAACGGTGACCGTACTCCTCTGGAACCACAAGAGAAGTTCCCTACCGTTCGCACCATGGCTAAATGGCAGTGGGCGGATGCCATGTCGGGTTACGCTATTAAACGTTTCCCATTCGGTAAGCTGGAAAGCTACAGCCTAGAAGCTATCTCTCAGCGTGAAAACGTTAAAGGTAAGCTGTATACCGAGGAAGGCATGTCTTGGGGCCCGGGTAGCGGCCAGTGGCACCGGAACATGCAACGGCAGTACAAGTATCTGTACTCTTCATACAACATCGGGGATAACTTCCCAATTGAAGAGATTAACGAAAAGACTCTGGACTTCACTCTGTCGATTCCAATGTTGCTTCGTTACTCGGAGTACTTCAACTTCGTTTCGCAACCTAGCCTTATCTCGGACACCTTGTCGTTTATTGCCAAGGATAACGGATACGTCTGGGGCAGTACTCCTTCGCAGCGTGATAAGTCCTTCACCGATAAGCTACCTACTCTGGACGACTGGATTGCTCTGCTCGATACTGAGAAGAACGCCACCAAGGGTCGTGCTCTGTTTGTGGGTCTGGATGACGTTATCAGTTCGGGTCGTAGCAGTACTTCTGACCTTGACGTTGAAGGTGCTTACCCAACCGGTACTCTGGCTAACAACGCCAGTAACTACACAACCCAAATGGAAGTGTACGGTATCCAAGGGGCTGGTCCGTCGAAGTTCCGTGAGATCGCAGTTAACTATGCGTCCAGTACGCAGGCGAATGCGATTGGTCTGTGCCATGATCTGTTCCGCTTCCCAGAAATCGACAAGATCAAGCAAGTGTTCGAAGCTGCTCTGATCAACAAAGGTTTCGGTGAGCTGGTTAAAGAGATGCGTGCAAACCTGCCAGAAGAAGTTAGCGTTGACAACGTAGTATCGTTCCCTACTCCTGCACCAGCAGTAGAACCAACCGTAGAAGAAATGAAGAAAGCAGCATAAGCAGCCATAAACCCTACCCACTCCGTTGTCGGGAGTGGGTAGGGTTATTCACGCTGCACGGTTTAGATGCAGAACACCTTGTTCATGGCTTCCGAAGCAGCCTTGACTTTGATGTAGTTCTGCTCGATCAGCTTGGCCAAGCGAGTGCCCATCACAACGATCAGACGCAGAGCGGCGATGTCTTTCGACAGTGCGTCTTTGTCTTTGCCGTCTTTGGCGGACTTCATCTTGGCTTCAGCAGCATGCAGCAGTGCTTCGATCTTCGACTTCTTGCCTTTGACAACGTCGGAGAACTCTTTCACCATCTGGATGTTGGCCGAGCAGGCTTTGCTGAACGCAATGGCCTTGTCGATGCTGTTGATCGAGGTAGCACCCTTCAGAGCGGTAATGAAGTGCGCGTCCTTGATGGTGAACTTGGTGATCTCAGCCGTCAGGTCGACCAGGTCGTTGGCGGTTTTGTTGCTACCCATCAGGTGGTCAGCAGCGTCGCCTTCAGCTTTGCTGTCGCCGCCACCCAGACCTTTGGTGGTGAATGCCATCTTCACCTTGACCGCGCTTTCGATGGTCTTTTCCAGGTTGTGCTTGGCAGCACCTTTCAGCTTCGGCAGGGTCTTGAGAGCTTCATGGATAGCTTTACGCTTTTCCTTGAGGTCGCCCTTCTTGGCTTCGGCCAGATCTTCAGCCAGAGCTTTGTCGCCGCCTTCAGCGTTGGCAACGGTAGCCATAGCAGCGATCTGCTTGTTGGCTTCTTCTTCGGTCTGAGTACCGGCTTCAGCAGCCTGCAGTTCTTTGGTGTTCTCGTCAACCGCAGTCTTGGCCACTTCTGCTTCTTTGGCGCTGTCACGGTTGAAGAAGAAGTCCCAGATGGACTTGAAGGTTTTAACGATGTAGTCATACACCGCTTTGAAGCCGTCGCCGATGGCCGAGAAGATGCCTTCGTTACCAGTTACCTGGGCGGCGGAAACGATACCAGCAGCGCTCAGAACGCCTTGAGCGTAGTGCTGGGCTGGAGTGAGAGTCAGGGACTCAGTACCCGCGATGTCCATCTGGTCGACGGTGTCGGTCAGGGAATCGAACATGATTTCCATGTGCGGGCTGTCTGGCAAACCGAAGCCGTCGCCATCCGGTTGGTATTCTTCGTTCATGAATCTATTCCTTGCAAGGAGGGTTGGGTTAAACTGACGGCCGTGGTTAGACTTGGGTCAGGTAGCGGAAGTACTGCGTGAGGTTCTCTTTGCCTTTACGGTCAAAGTCGTGGATCACGTGAGCCAGGTCAACCAACTTGTCCAGCTTGTAGCGGGACACCCAGTTCTTCGCAACCATCGCCAGGAAGGTCATGTAGACCTGGTAGGTGCGGATGTACTGAGCAGGGTAGGTTTTGTCCAGACCCATGGTGAAGCGGAACTGGGTGCCTTTCTGGAAGACGTCCTTGTTGTCGCGGATGGCGTTCAACAGTTCGTCAGTCACCAGGGCGTACTGAGGGAAGTCGAGTTTCAGCGTGTTGCCGACGGTCTCGATGAAGCTCACTTGTTCCTGAACTTCTTCTTCCTTGCTCTTGTAGCGCTTAGCGCCAGACAAGAACTCCATGTGTTGCTTGATACGAGCAACAATGACGTCGGTGGTAACGGTACCCTTGGCGTTCACCATTTTGTTAATGGCGATAACGTCTTGCTTAGGCACGAAGGAAGCTTCGGCGGTAGCAGGGGCAGCGGCAGCAGGAGGAGCAGCAACTGGTGCAACTTCCTTGGTAACCACTGGAGCAGCTTCGGCTTCAGCCGGCGCTTTCCCGCTCAGGTCAGTAACCTGAGGAGAGGTAAAGGTGTCTTTGCTCATGAAAGGGCCCTTTCGTATGAGAATTTAAATAAGGGTGTCTGGTAAAGCCGTCGCGACATAAAATACGGTTAATACCCCGGGAACCCAAAGGCCCCCGGGGTATTAATCAAAAGAGCTTTTTATCCAAACCCAGCTGCTGCATAATTGCTTTAAGATCTTTGTTGGTAGACGACTTACCATCGGCATCCGGAGGGTTAGGGTTGTCCAGCTTATCCCGTTCATTCCTTCCCTCCGTAATGCCGTCCAGCAACTCATCGGTCACGCACATCGGCCACTCCATGAAGTCTTTGAGACTAATAACCTCATGGAGCTTGTGGAACCCGAACATCTTCCCACTCGACTTAAGAGACCACGGGTGATAATACTCGTGCTCTTCTTTGAAGTACTGTACCGACGAGAAAGGGGTCTTAGTCTTGGTGTTGTAGTAGTTCATGTTTAAGTCGTGGAGCATTGACTCACTGAACACCATTGACTCCTCAGGCAAGTGAGCGGTAGACACACCGACCAACTGACTGTAGACCTGTCTGTAAACAGGACTGAAGACTATTTCCCCTCTTCGCCCACGCGGATCTATTCGGAGAGGGCTTCGGACTTGGCTCTGCCCGACTCCACCGCTTGCGCCAGCATCGCCAACTGGGTGAGGGTAAAAAAACTCATGATTGGGTCAATAGGAGTATAACCCAACTTGCGGTCCAGGAAGTGTTCCGGGTCCTGGAGGTCGCCCGACTGCTTGCTGCACACAGGGCACACGTAGTTCTGCACACCGATGAAGGTGCGAGACATGTACGGGGTCTTGTTCAGGATGAAGCGAGTCAGGTTACGGTTCATGTCTGGGTGATCCAGAATGACCGCCATCACGCCTTCGTTGAACTCGGTGTCATCCGTGTCCTTACGAAGAATGATGATCTCTTCTTCGTCAGTACCTGGAGTTGGCAGGTTGATGTAACCCGTTACCCAGTGGATGTATTCCGTCGAACCCAGCTCGTTGTGAGCCATGGTGATTTGGGTTGCATACTCGTCTGGATCAACAACCTTTTGACGGATGTCGAACAGCTGAGGGTTAACCCGGCCGATGAAGTAGTCGAAGGTATTGAACGCTTCGGTCAACACAGGCGGCGCAATCAGGAAGCACATGGTCTTGTCGTCGTTGTAGACACGGTTCGTTTCCAAACCGTAGGTCGCCGCACGACTCATTGCCAGCGTTTCTTCGATGGTGTACTTCGCATGACCGTTGATGAGGTTGGCATAGATGGCCAGCTCTTCTGGAACACGCAGCGAAGGACGGATCTGCACCAGCTTGCTTGGCTCTACCAAGTGGAAAGCGTCCCACTTGCAGGAAGGTGCCAAGCAGCGCAGGTTCAGGTTGACACCCTTGGTGTTCAGGGACTCGATCAACGCCACCACGAACTGTTCCATATCGTTCAGGGTGATAACGTTGGCCAGTTGGCGGAAGTCGCTGATGTCCGAGACGCTGCACGAGGTAATGCGCGTGGCCAGGAAGTTCCAGATGACGCGGATCGACGCAATGCGAGCAAGGACCGCACTGTTGTTGTTGATCTCACGCACATAGCCGACGATGGTACGACGGATATCGTTCAGCAGGTCGCCCATTTCCAGACGGTTAGGACGAGTGAACGACAGGCTGACGAAGGAGTCACGCAGCAGTACGTCGAAGATCAGCTTGTCGCCGTTCGAACGCAGTGCAGAGCGACGCATTACTTCAGCTGCAGAGAAACCCTTGGTAGAACGAGCAGGCTTCTTACCGACGATGTCGCCAGTAACGTAGTTGCCGCCACGATCGCTGAGGTTGGTGATACCCGCTTCGTTGCAGACATGACTACGAACCTTGATCTCGTCCTGGATCTCCGACATGTACGCATACAGGTCAGCAGCGTGATCGGCGATCTCTTTCGGAGTACGACCAGGATAGGTTTCTGCAACGTACTGTTCCCAGTCGGCATTGGCCTTGTTCATGGTCGATTGGTTAACACGCCCTTCTTGTGCCATCGACACGAAGCTATTGAACGTGAACCACTTACCGATCAGCTGTTGAGCTTCCAGCACGTCTTTCTTGCTGTTGCCCAAGAAGACAGTCAGGTAACCACCAGCCTCACGCTCAGCAACCGACAGCTCGGCAAGCAGAGGGGATGCAGGAGGCACCATAGTGGTCATGGTGGTGTTTGCAGCGTTGTGCTTATCCTGGTGGGTAGCTTTCGCTACCGCAGGTTGTACAGGGGCTGCAGGCTGTGCTGGCGCAGATGCTTGGCCTACAATACCAGCTTCGCCGACAGCACCACTCAGTTCAGTACCTGTGCTGTCGGTGTTAGGAGTATCAGTCATGAAGATAAGTCCTTGTTAATGGTCAGAGGATTTCTTTGGCCAGCGAGGCTTCCAGAGCGCCAGCTTCGTCGACTTTCTGCAGTTCGCCTACCAGTGGGGTCGGTTCTGCTTCGCCTTCAGCATCAGCGTCTGGCAGGAAGTCTTCCAGCGGACGCATGGTGCGGTATTCAGGAGCGATACGAACGATACGCTCGTCGGAGACGCGTGCGCCGAACGCAGAGGAGTGTTCGCCTTCTGCCTTGTGCTCGTTCACGTATTCGTTGATCAGCGCTTCGATTGGCTGCAACAGACCTTCCATCAGCTCCGGGATAGCGAACTGAACAACGTCAGCCAGAGTGTCGATGTAGTGGATGAAGATCGGCATGTAATCTTCGACCTGCTTCTCGGCGTTGATGAACTCGTACATCGCGTGGATGTCTTCCGAGATCGAGATCACCTTGCGGTCGAAGGCTTCGATCATCTCGGCCTGATGCGGCAGGATGTCGTACTTCTTCATGTCGCTGAGACGGGTAACGATTTCGATACCGCCATGCACACCGCCGAGGACCGGGATCATTTCGTTAATGCCGGTGAGCACTTCGATGTTGGTCAGTGCTTTGATCTTGGTCTTGGCGAACTCAGGATCTTTCTGGAGTTCTTTGGCCGTGTCGATCACGCCTTTGGTGGCAACGGCATAGCCGACGCGTGCGTTACGGGCGGCTTTGGCTTGTGGTGAACGACGGTCCTGTTGCTCTTGTCGGCGTCCCAGCTGTTGCTGTGTCTTGGCACGCTCGATGTTCGCAGCTTTCTTTTTCTGTTTCGAAGCTGCCGCACGCTTGGCTTGTTTATTGCTAGACATATGCTATGATTCCCTGATTAATCTAATAGGATAGCCTCAATGCTCATCGAGACTAACGAAGCAGTTATTGTAAGCGAAGGAGAAGACTTTGCAGCCACCCTCCTCGGTGGTATTTGGGTTAGCTTTAAGGACGCTGTCCCCGCGCCTCAGGCTAAAATATTGACCGATGGGTTCAATTTAATTCTGTTGTCTGAACCTGAGTCGTTAATGCCGGGAGTCATCACCGAGATACTCATCGGCGAAGAGTACGACACGAACATCAAGAAGAAACAGATCTATGAACTGATCACCAACAATATAATCGACGTACTTACCAAAATGGGTTTCATCATCAACCTCGATGAAGTTACTCATGAGCGCGTTGAGCAGTTGATCGAGATCGGCAACTTCTTCTACGAGATGGACAACTATGAAGACCTCATTGGTTTGGGTGATGTTCTGGATTCTACTGACATTCCCCCTGTTAGTCGGTTCCTACTGATCCTCCAGAAGTATCTGGGCGACAACGCTGACCTCGGCGAGCATGAACTGCTGATCGAAGACGTCAGTGAAGTGACGTTGAAGGCGGTTCGTGACAACCTGAAGCAGGCCGATGTTGAAGATGGTATCCCAGAGACCCTGATCAAGCGTATACGGGCCAACGTCGAGAACATCCGTGGTACGTACGCCTTTCAGCACGTCACCTCTAACGGTCGCGTAGGGAGCTCAGTAGATACATTGCTGTCCTTCTTCAAGCCTGAGCTGCAAAAGCTCATCGACTATCCCGATCACGACAACCTCGTACAGTATGGTAAGGAAGTCATCGCCATTTATCTGATCTCTGAATTGAATGATCAGCAGATGCGTGACCAGCTCCTAGTCTATCTGAACAACGTCGTGACCGATCACCTTGCGCTGATTGCTATTGAGCAGTTAGTGGAAAAATTGGAAGAGCTCACTTATGCTTAAGATCGACTTCTTTAAACGCTGGTTCGAAATGAAGGCGTATGGAAGCAAGGCGGCCGTACAGTCTGTCATTGCTATCCAGCTGGATGATGAAGACTCAGCTGGCGCCTTCAAGAAGATCCCTGGGGCGGTGTTCGTAGAGAAGGGTAAGTTCCACGCCATGCTAGACGGTGAGCAAGTCACCCTAGAAGGTAATGTGGAAGAACCCTTCGCGGTAATGGACACCAAGTTCAGCTTCCCCGGTGACTTCCACCCTATCCTCAAAGATCAAGCTGTTGAGTCTACTTTCGGACTCATGCTGTTCAACGTGATCCTGTGGTGGGAACCCTTCATGGGTAAGGTGGACTACGTTAACACGTTCTTCACCAAGAAGCTTATCGAGGGTCACATCAGTCGTTTGATGGTGGACAACCCTAAGGAAGGGGAAACTGTTCCTGAAGGTAAGGCGTCGGTTGCAGACTGTCTGAAGTTCACCGAGAACTGCTACTACCTCGAAGGTCTGGGTGCTCACTTCGTTAAGCCGGGCGGTGTGGATGCATTGACTGTGTCCAAGGAGATCCTCAAGCGTAAAGACGAACTCCTGAAGCAACACGCCCACGAACTGAACGATCCTGTTGTCTTCACTGCCATCTTGGATGAGCTGGTGGCAATGGACCGTGCAGAGATGATGAAGGGCAAGTCCAAGAACTTCTTCATTAACGACAAGTTCATTGGTACTGCGCGTAAGCGTATGTTCATTGCGTTCGGTATTGAAGAGAACCCTACCAGCACTGGCTGGGTGGCGTTGCCACGTTCTCTGGACCAAGGCCTTGACCCTGAGCAGATCGTTACTCAGGTGAACACTGCGGTCTCCGGTGCCTACTCCCGTTCCATGGCTACAGGTGAAGGTGGCTCTGCTGTAAAAGAAACACTGCGTCTGATTGGCCGTAGCAAGGTAGAAGGCACTGACTGCGGTACTCCTCGTGGCGAGGTGAAGATCGTCCTGAAGGACAGCGCCAGCTATTGGATGGGTAGCAGTTATATCTCCAATGGCAAAGTGATCTTCATTGACAAGGAAGAACTGAACAAGATCATTGGCAAGCCTGTGGCTATGCGGGTTCCTCAGTTCTGTCTGACTGTTGATGGTGACTACTGCAAGACCTGCTTGGGCGAAGGCTTGAGCAAGATTGCTACCCGCCTGTCTGCTGAAGTGGTACGCGTACCAACTGAGATGATGCTGCAACGAATGAAGGCTCACCACCAAGCCGGTTCGAACACAGTGGTCCTCAATCTCAAGACTGCAATCAAGTAGCAAAAAAATAAACAACCTAAGCCCCCTAACAGCCTGTGAGGGCTGTTAGGGACGCTATGGCTGGTACAGGTCATAGTGGAGCAAAGAGCGGCTCTAAACCGATAAGAGGGGCGCCCGGGGGTAACACCGGAAAGGAGAATGAAGTGTCAGGATAGATGGTGAACATCACCCTGTCCGTTAGATGCATCGAGGCATGCTCAAACCGCTTAGAGAACTCAGGCTGTTCGAGCACACTCTTGATTGCCATGATTTCGCTGATGTCATTGAAGTCACGGATCGAATCTACGATCATCCCCAGCTTGATGCAGATTGCTTCGCGATACTGCGGGCAATACTCCACCAGCTCGTCACCCGGTAACTGCACCCCGTCCTCTTTGTTCTTGTCGTGCAAAATGCTCAACAAGTACTCGACAGAGCTCTCGAACTGAGACTCAGGGTCGTCACAATAATACAACGGGTCATCGCTGATTGGCCATTCAAATGGTTTGGTCATCTGAATAACTACGAAGAGTCCCTCAATGAAGATGAGGTCCAAGAACTCCAGAGCAATATCTGAGTAGAGTTCTTCCCTAACTTGTGGATCGACCTTTATAACGAAGGTAGCCGCCATTATCAGGCAACCGCTTCGTTTTCTTCGGTATCGATAACAACCATGATACCAGACATCGTGGTGTTGGTGATGTTGAAGATCTTGCCTTCGTACTGCTTGAGCAAACGAATGCTCTCGGCGTACTCAGGGTTCTTTTCGTACTGGTGGAAAGCCGCCAGTACTTCTTTGCCTTCCTGCTGGAAGTGCTTGCGCATTTCATCAGGGGAGATGATAGCGGCAGGAGCTTCCAGGAACTGGGCGGCCAGGAACTGAGACTGGTCCACGAACGGATCACCCATCAGCACGGAACGAATACGCTCCTGAATGAGGCGCTGAACGAGGTGGTAGTTGCGGCAGGTTTCAATGCCAGGGGTTTTAACGAACTCGGTGCGGAACGCCATGGTAATTTCCTCTCACAAGCAGTGTTACGTGGTTATTGAGTTTTTGGCTTATCGTAATACAGTCGACTGCCATGGTCCGATGCATGCAATCGATCTGTTCCTCATTGAGGCTGGTAGCTGTCCTGATGTAGTCTTCAACTTGTCCAGCGAAACGCATGATGTGTCCCATGGGATCTTGAATGAAGGCTTGTTGCTCCTCAAACGTAAATGACCATGGTAACACTATCTCGCCGTGTTCGTTGTAAACTCTATCGTAAATCTGATCCCGATACCACTTGTCGTCGATACGCTCATCGTCGTGTTCGTAGTACAGGACAAAGTCAGCCAACAAATCTTCGAACACACTTAAAACAACAGTGTTTGCTTTATTAAGGTCGGGGCACTCCAGGACTAGAGCCACGAGTTTCGGTTGGGTTTCATTGTTCATGATTAGTCCCACAGGAGATGACTCCCTCAATTGAGGGAGCAGCTCGATTCAATCAGCTTGAAGCTTTTCTGCTTACTTTCGAACGCAACCTTGCGCTTCTGTAAGCATTCCTGATGCTTGCCCAAATCGTTACACACAGGGAATACAAACCGAGGTGTGATGCGATCGCCGAATTTACCCAGCAACGCACGAAGCCGACCAATCATCTGTTTGTTACGTTGAATTGAGAACACAGTGTGGAAACAAATCGTCGTCACCAACCCTGGAATGTCTTTACCGGTACCGCAACTACCTGGAGTGGTAATAACGATCTCGTGTTCCAGATACTTCGTCGGTGTCTTCTTATCCTTCGTCCCCAGATACGTACAGAAGTCCATGTCAGGATATTCCTTTTGGAACATAGCCAGCATGGTCTCGCACATATCAATTCGAGAGAAGAAGAACAAACACTTAGTCCCTTCTTCACGCACATCCAAGTAATACTCCCGGAACGCTTTGTTGGCGATATGGAAATAGAACTTGGTTAAGATCGGTGACTTGAGGATCGACGCCTCCAACGCCATGTCGTTGTAAATCCCGAACTGTACAGTCTTCAGGAAGAACTTGCGCTGACACAGGTGATAGATGTATGCGTAGATATCGATGTAGTTTTCGGCGTCAGGTTCCTTAAGCCTGAGATTCACCGGCAACATGATCCGATACATCTTGTCCATGAATGGATCGTCTGCCTTCAACGTCGCGGACAACAGGAGAACCTTCCTCATGTTACCATACATCAGAGACAGACTGACCTCATGGAAAGACTCATGCCCTTCGTCGATGATCCGATAACCCGCGTTGATCTTCCGGAAGATAGTATCCAACGGAACCGCAAGTGGATCTTTGCGGGTATTACGCAGGTAACCGGAGATGCGTGTCATCGGCAGAATGACAATCTTCGGATTGATGATCCCCTTCTCGATTTGCTCTCCCAATAGTGGCAGTGAGGCGTTCTCCCAGACACAGATGTCCTCGGGTCTAACCTCAATCATCTTGGCGATGTCATTGAGCCAGGTTGTGATGTAGCGAGGCTGGATGGTAATCAACGCACGCTTACCCAACTTGACCATCGTGAACAACCCCATGTAGGTGTTGTGAGTCACAATGTAATCTTTGACAACGAAGCAGTGCGACGGATGCTCTACAGAGATGCAGGTAGTTTCTACGCGGATGGTTTCGTCGATGGACACAATCTTCAGTGCCAGATCACGATTCTCTTTACCCCGCAGTTGATCTATCTTCGCCTCATCGGTAAAGAAGATCTCTGGAGTCCGGTGTCTGATAGCAACAACGTTGTCAAAGTTCTTGAAGACTGCTTTGGCAACACCACCAACACTTCGCACCAGATCCCGAACCATCTTGGCTGTAATCCCGTATTGACTACGGAACACAATTGCACCATCAGGTTGAGGCTCACCACCATTATCCATCAGACCGCGCAGCAACCCCATCCGTTGAGAATGGGAACCTTCCAGATACTTCTCACCCAAGACCCGATCGGTCTTACCAATGAGGTAAGGGTCGTGGATATCCCAACGGTCCACATTACGCTCACTGGCTGTTAAAGGAATGCGCCAGACTTGGTCCGGGTTATCCAACAACTGTTGAGTGGTCATTACCCGCCATTGATTGCTGCCGTCCGGTCGTACCTCCCACTGATGCTCAGGACACGCTACGATCGTCCTGCCGTCTTCAAACGTCAAACGGTAGGCCTTGGTCCTGCCTTGTGGGTAAACGCCTGTAACGTACGTGTGGGAGCCGTCAGGAGCCATCACAAGGTCATTAACCCTGATCTGCCCAATAGGCCTCCAACCGTGTATTGTTCTGACCGGTGTATCGTTGGCCAGTGCCTTACCGTAACCTGTGGCGGCATTGTTAATCTTGACAGCACCGTCAGCTAACTGATAGTCGATCCATTCCTTTTGGCCCTCACGAGGAACCTCAAAGCCTGCTTTCAACTTAAACGTACAATCTGCACCCACGATCTCTGGCTCATCATGCTGTTGAATGCGTGATGGGTTGTAGCCGCGATACTGGGCGAATTCAATCAATTCCTTGAGGAGGCTACTCGGAATTCGGTACTCAGTCTTATCGTGATTAGACCGAGCGAACACATGGGTTACTTTCCACACCTGCTGGTTGGTCCCAGGAACTGGAACCTTCCCGGTCCTGTACAGATGAGATTTGCAGAAAGGCACAATCACCTTTGCACAGAAGTCATCGTAGTAACCGTAAATACGCAGGTAGTTGTGGGCCTTCGAGATAGTCGCCACATACCGCATACAAAAAGCCTCTAAACCATTTAAAGGGGACCGGAGTCCCCCTTACGGGAGACCCCTCGCTTATGACACTCCATGATGGAGGAAACATTCCAACGGACTGGCTTGTCGATCTTTCACAGCAAAGGTGCGTGGGATGTTGATGGTGTTCTGTTGACGCTCAAAGATCATCATCCCGCCACTGCCGCGGTTATCGATGCAACTGATGAAACTGGCGAAGTACTTCTCGCCCGGTTGCGTAGCCAATGCGTAAGAGTTGTTTGCCGGATCCTTAGCCAAAGCACATGCCAGAATCATTTCCACGTGGATCATGTTGATACCTTTGGTCTCTGCGTTAATCAGAGTCCAGAACTCGGTCATGACTTCACCGAAGATCTTAGGCGTGACCACTTGCTTCTTCCAAGCTGCGTTACGTTTGTTGAACGTCAGGAAGTTCTCTACCCGAGCCCGGTGCGCATCCAAGTCCTCACGGACATATGGGAGTACGAACATTGGGTCGATCGAGTTCCAGTTGGCGAGGTCCACCGAGATGAACTTCTTGTCCTGTACCGTCCAGCCATTCTCCAGAATATACCGGAGGAATCCCATAGAAAAGCGGGCGTGGCGAGAAGATACTGACGTAATTGCTGGGTGCTGTTGAGTAGTAGTGCCGCCCACCATGATGTCTTCGACTTCATACTGGAACGTTACTTCGCCGAAGTAAGGCAGTTTATCCAACGACACTTCGTCCAATACATCCAACGAACGCAAATCGGAAAGGTCCTTCACGATGACTGACTTGAGGATCAGTCGTGTCCCTTCTTTACACAGTTCACCCGACAAGAAGATTTCGTCACCATTGGAATGGATAACGTCCTTATCCCGTTGGTGAGGTACAAACTTCTTGCTGACAGCATTTCGGATGAAGTGCTTAGTCGACAGCATTTTCTGACCCAACGGGTTACAGATGGTCGTACCGGAATACATCCCGATGTTCGCATCCTTGCCCATGATGGTGTTGTACGGAATGGCCGACTTCATCATGCCATAGCACACACCACACGGACTACCCGGTGGGCTGTTACAGAAGCCAACCGAACGCAGGTTGAGTAGATCGCCTGCCTTGATTGTCTTGAGGTTCTTGTTGGTGATCAGGTCTAGCTTACCGTCATCTAGGATCCTGTACTTGCCCAACATCGAAGTGGCCATCTCGGTAGAAGCAACCCGAGTTGGAACCGTCTCCAAAGAACCACAGTCGGTGACGTGACCGATCGAATGGATAACCGCAGTGAACAAGTGAATCTTGCGGTGGAACCACTCGGAGTCCTTCAGGCCACGACCGTTAGAGTTAAGCGACTTACCAGAACCGCGACTGTCCCCCAAGGAGTCGACCAGGTTAACGATCCCCTCCGCGTAGTTGGAGGTTACCGCGTTCGGCATGATGGTGTTGTTCAGGTCGAATACCGAACCACGAATGATCGCAGTCTGATACGCTTGGTTGATACTCACACCACCCGTACGCGCCAACAGTGCCACAGTGTTGTCGTTCAGACTCTCGGCTTCTTTCAGGTAAACGCTGAACAGCATCTCCCCGTCGTCGATCGTCACTTCTTTGGCCAGAACCTTGCGCTTGATCTCAGCAATCCCAGGATCGGCCTTCAGGTCATCCACAGACTCTGCTACTGCAGAGATAATTGAAGTCTCACTCATTACCACAATGAGATTGTTCAACTTGGTTTGCCACATGTGGACAACGCGTTTGTTGCGGTCCCACTCGGCTGGGTCGTGGATATCCGGACCCACTTCACCCAACGTATAGTTCATCGGGATTGCGAGGGTTTTGTCGTTATAGACAATTTCCTTACCAGCCGGAATGATCTCCTTGATCGAGTAAGGAAGTTTGTCGTAGATGCGGTGCAGCATCATTCCCTGCCAAGTCAGCAACAGGGAATACGTGTCCGTCATCATTTTCTCGCCGAAGTCATCCGTGACCTCGACAGCCAGTCGGAACCCTCTCCAGCGGAGAGCTTTCTCTTCCGACAGATTAGCAAACTCGCGAAGGTTAAATTCCAAGGCCATTAATTGATTCCTTCCAGTACGTCGTTTTCATTGGACAACTGCTCGATGAGTTCCAATACATCCGCCTCGATCGCTGGCGCTGGGTTACGCTTGACCTTATCCTTGACAACTGGAGCGGTCAGGCGCTCATGTCGAATCAACGTATTGTGATCCTCGAGGAGCTTGGGCGCAGGAGGCGCTAGGTTCTCAGGTTGAATCAGCTTGCTGAGGTCCTCAACGATTGGGATCTGTGTTGCCATAACCAGATTAGGTTCAGTCCGGTCAGACTCCACTTCATGTCGCAGAGTGTAGCCAGAGTCAGACAGCATGCTCGAAGACATACGGACTGCTCGGTTGTAGCCGTACTCATCAGGTTTGATGATCTGGTTGATGTTCATCGGATCGTCAGCACGAATGATACGCTGCGCCATACGGTTCCGCAGTTCAGGAGAGTACCCCATGGCCAATTGCTTGACCGTTTCTTTGGCACCTACCTGACTGACTCGCAAACGAGTTTCAGTTTCACCGGAGTTCCGGTTCCAGATCGCCCGCAGATAACTGCTGTACTTGTTGGCTTCGTTCAGCTTGGCTGGCATCCCGAATGGGTTAGCCATCGGCAACGACTGCGCCGACATATCCGTACCGAACTTGTCCAGCAGCATGAAGTGCTGGTTGGTGATCAACACAGGGTTAACCGAACGTACCATTTCCCCCAAAGAGTTCTTGAAGGTAATGTGTTCCGGCTTGTAGCTGTAAACCTTGCGCAGTTCACTGATGATCTCGATACCGTATCGCTTGGTATCGCTACGCACCTGCACACTGATCTGGTTCGCCGCCACGTAGTCCACGTGCTCGATGATGTCTTCGCGAGTAACAGTCACCGTACGCACCAGATCCCCAAACTCTGGGAAGCCAGTATCGTAGAACTCCATCAACTTCGCCATCGCTTCGATGTATTCACCTGCGTTACGCAGTTTGACCACTTCTTTATGGATGTTGATGTTAATGAAGTTAATGGATTGCTCCATCAGCATCGAGAAGATCTGCCTACGGAATGCTGGTGTGTTGTTCACCATGATCTCGCAGACAGTGCCGTCGTCGTAACGCGGAGCATCTTCATCCGGAATTACCCGAACAATTACGCCCTTGTCACCATTCATACCGGACATCTTGAACTTGGTACGACCAGGAACGATTTCACGCAGGGTGATGTTGATGTTCCAGTCTTTCAGTTTGACTCGCTTGACACCGCGACTCAGCGGGTTGATCTTGCCGGTGGTGTTGTCACGGGTGTAGTTACCCAGAGCAAAGCGCAGGAAGTTATCCAGTGCCTCAGTCGTTGCGATGTCGTTGCCACGGTTAGCCTGAACGCGACCATGGTACCAACGTTTAACATCGTTCCACATATCGTTCTGACGACGCTCATAGCGGTCCAGGACGGCGTTGTGGGCTTGCTCGATGTACTCGGTAGACCGATTGTTCGAACGGTTCTTCATGCGGTCGCTGAGGACTTCTACAGCCATCACTTCAGAGTTGATCGGGGCCTTGAACAGGATGTCGTGGATCTCATCCGGAATACGCAATGCCTTCTTGGTCAGAGACACCAGCGCGTTCTCGGTTACCCGACGACGGAAGCCCATGACCAGACCATCCGGACGAATCGACTCGCCACTCTCTGGGAACGGTTTCGGGTTCTCGTCAGTTCCGTACAGCATCAACGGAATCCACTCTTCCTCGTTCCAGCTATGTTTACGCTCATGCTTGAACATGCAACGCAGTTTGTTCTGCGCGCAGCTCTGCGTGATCGCAATGCCGTCCTCCTCGGTAAAGTGGAAGGATGCCGGAGCAACCTTGAGGTCCATGCCGAAGTTCCATTCACCAGTCTTACTGATACGTGGAGATTTGGCGAAGATCGTACCTTTAGGGAATGCTGCACCCTTGGTCAGTTTGCGCATGATGTTCTTATCATACACATACTCGAAACCTACGTACGTGTTCTGGGTGTTGTAACGCGGCAGCTCCAGAATGTCGTACATGTTCTTTTCATCGTTCTTGAAAACGATATAGACCGGGTTCCATTTGTCGGTCATCTCACCCTGATTGCCCAGAGTGTTTACGTAGAAGATTTCTTCAATGACCATGTTTGAAGGCGCTTCGATACGACGCGCAGTTTTGGCGTACTGATATTCGAAGCCGGTCTTGAGTTTACGCTCACTTGCTCCCGATGTCACCACAGCTTTGGGAATCATGTTACCGACCATGTAGATACGAGTCGGCGAAGATACCCAAGGGAAAGCTACCAGGTTTGCACAAATACCCATGAGGGCCGGATGTAATTGGTTTTCTTTCCCAGCATACTGCAGTTTAGGAGACTCTTTAGTTACAATGCTCACGATACAACTCTCCTTACTGTAGTCACATGATCCCCTAGTTAAAGGAGATCCAAATTCTTATACGTCTCTTCCTAATGATATAGGTTTAAAAACGGTTAACGCCCCCAATTCTTTAAGGTATACAGTCATGCCGATCCCGAATAATGAGTCGGACAGTGATAAGACACTCTTCTACACTGATCGTTATAAAACCCTGGTTCGTTCTGAGAAGGAGATCCTGCTCAGAGGTGCTTCGGTAGTACCGTTTACTGACCTGAGCATGGTGTATGCTTTCCGTACAGACTTCTACCGACTGCTGCGGACAATGAAGGTACCGGCCCATTTGCGTTGGACTGTTGCCTATCTCAATGATGTCATTGATCCCAACCAGGACATCTCGGAAATGCGTTCCTTCTTACAGGTTGACGAAACCGATCTGTATAAAGCCATTGCGCGAAATAACACCACACAAGGCTAAAAAATAAAAGGTAATAGCAATCTGGGGAGTACCCCAGATTGCTAGCCTTATAGCCGCTTTAGAACGTAGTTGTCGCTGCGGCGCCAGTGAAGTCAACCATACCGCCACCTGCCGAAGAAGCAGTAGTAGGCGATTGCGGCATCATCATCATGCCACCCATGCCGTTTGGCATCATCATCATTTGCTGTGGCATCATGTTCATCATGCCCATGTTACCCATGCCGCCCATACCACCCATGCCAGGCATGCCCATACCCATGCCCATCATGTTGCCACCCATCATGTTGTTGTTCTCGATGCGGCCCAGTACGTTAGCGTAGCGGGTGCACTGATACACAACCTGACCACCGGTGATCGTGTTGATCGCGTAGTGGAGGACCTTATTGTTCATGTAGTCAATTTCGGTCTTCAGGTACTTGTCACCTGGCTGCATCTGTGGAACTGTGGTGTCGTAGTCGCCGACATTCACATTACCACCCAGGTTAGGCTGGTTGTTGTTTTGGTTGTTGTTGACCTGCGGCTGCTGGTTCTGGTTCTGCTGGGGACGATTAACCGAGAACATGTTCGAGTTACTTGGCACGTTCTGTTGGGACGTGTCGTTTTCGTCGTTCGTGTTGTGGCTGTTGTAGTCCAACATTGGAACCTGACGGTACCAGTCGCCCAGATCGTCCATGTGTTCCATCCAGCCGGTATCCAGCGGATAGAGACCCATCTTGTCGAAGTCAGCACGGAAGGTGTTCTGAACTCGATTCAACTGGTCAGCGATCTCGGCGTAAGCGCCGAGGTACGAGATCAAACGCGCGGCCACTTGGCTGGTGGATTCGTATTCGATATCGTCAGGCGATTGCACGATTGGCAGAATGCACTGGAACAGATGTTGCGCCAGCTTCAGAGCCCCACGGGATACACTGAAGTTGTTCAGTTCCAGTTGCTGGTTGTCAGACTGACCTTCGCTACGCGCCAGACGCTTGGTGATCTCGTTGTAGAACGGGAACTGCGCCTTGGTTTTGTAGTAGACCTTCTCGCCGGTCTTGGTACTACGCCCGCCACCCTTGGTAACCTTGAAGTGGATGAACCGGTTGTCGAGCCCGTTGTCTTCCAGTTCTACGTTCATACGAGCGAACAGAGCACTCAGTTCGTCACGCACAGTACGCTTGGTACCCTTGAGTGGTTCCAGCATGTCCAGGATGTCCTGACGCCACGAACCCTTTGGCTTCTGGCTGGCAATGCCAAACAGAACCGCCGGATAGTTGCGGAAGGTATCCAGCAACTTGGCCGTGGTCATCTTGCGGATGATCTTGAACACCTCGGTTTCTTTCGACGTGATGTTCTCACACGCCGGGTGGAAGAACGCCTTGTCCATGCAGTTACCGTCCAGCACTTCGGACAGCGGCAGGTACAGATCGTGCTCGTCGATGCGTACCGGGTATTCTTCCTTCTGGTTGTTCATAGTGAACAGGATTTTGCCATCGTCCTTGATCACGCCGCCCCACGACATCAGCATGGATCGATAGAGCTTGTTCAATTCGTTCATTTGTCAGTCCTTACTTTGCAAAGTATTCAGTGATGTTGTCCATGAAGTTCTTGGCTTCTTGGAGGCCGAGTTCAGAGCCGGCGATGTTGGTACTCGTACGGTTGATACAGTACGTAGCATTGACAAAGCGGCGGGTGTCGTCTTGATTACCGTTGAAGAACAACTCAACGGACGTCTCACCGAACACCGAACATTGAACGTTCACGCTGATGATGGTGGTGGTGTGCATGAAGCCAGTCGTGTGCTTGGCAAAGAAGTGTTGCTTCAGCAGTTGCTTGAACTGTTCCACGCGGTTGATTGCGTATTCGTCATGGTGGAGTACCGAGCCGAATGCACCAGTGATGATTTCCACCCCATCATCGGATCCCACGATACCTTGCGTGTGATGCGGGTTGTTGGTGGCGCTGAAGTCCAGGTGGGTAAGACCACACTTGATCAGCAGGTGAACTGTCAGGTAAGCGACTTCCGAAGCGATTACTTCGAACGGACTGGCGCTGCCGTATTCCTTGGAACCGAACAGATTGTCCACAGCCCCAAAGGACGTTGGGTTCAACAGGTTCAGGTTCATTACGTCGAGCAGGTTGGAGAAGACGTTGTTGATCTCCGCCATCGTCCAGCCCATGAAGCCAACCATCGACACAGTGCCGGTGCTCATCATCATGGTGCGGAAGAAGTCGTTACCAGTCAACGGCGTTTCCAGAATGCCAGGCGAGTTCAACGAATCACCAATAGCGTTCTCTACCTGACCGAAGCGTGCTTCGTTAGACACGTTAGCTGCGATCTTCAACAGTTCGCGAGCATGGTGCGCCGGGTTGAGGTTGTCAGTCTTGGACATGACCACGTTCTTGCTGAGGTCTGCCGCCAAGATACCGTCGAAAGCACCGGCGTGACCGTCAGTCTCGCAAGCCATGTAGCCCAACACTTCCTGTGCCACATCCGCAGGACGGATTGCTTTCAGGTTGTGCTGTGCCATTGGATCGCCTTGCAGGAACTGGTGTGAGTTGATCACAGCAGTACTTGCCATTGGCAGACCCATGTTGTCAGCTGTCTGACGCGTGTTGGTAGTCCAGGAACGTACCGGTACAAACATGGCGTGTCCTTCAATGCCTTCGTGAGTTGCACCACCCCCAGTGATGTAACCCATTACCGACAGCTCAGAACTTTCCAGCGAGTTGCTCTCAACAATGAAACGCAACAGACCGATACCGCGACGGATGTTGAAACCGTCTTCGATGTTCACCCAACCTTGTGGCATCTGACTCAAGTTGCCGGACTCATTGGCAATCTTGTTCATGGTTACCGGAGTAACGCCGCCCTGAAATTGTTCCATCTTCAGAGCGTCGATGTTCATGGTGCTGACGTTCAGCTGGTTGTGACGGTGTACGTGGTCGTGGTTTGCGTTGCCCATACCGAAGATGGCTTCGGTTAGAAGAATCTCTGCCATGTGTGCTACTACCTCGTGAATGCTTAAACCCTGATTAGGAATTGACCTGCCGGACCAATTCCATGAACTCGTTCTTTACTTCGATGCTGATGTCGATGCCAAACAAAGCACCTTGCTTCACCAAAGCATATACTTCCAGATCATCCAACACCCCGTATTCCAAGTTGGATCTCCAGATGCCGTTGCTGAACTTCTCAAGGAATTCATTGGCGGCTACCAGGGCTTCGTTAAATGAACGCCCTTCGTTGTTACGTGTTTGGATGTCACAGATAGATGCCAAGAACTCCTTGTCATCCTCATTCAGTTTCATGCCGTCAGGATAGGTGCGAATCCCAGTTGGATCTTTAATAGCACCCAGTACAGTCGGCAGATACTTGAAACCCATTTCCGCCAGCCTTACTTGCGCAAGACAGATGGCCGCCATCAACTGATCGTAACCAGCTGCTTCATAGATGAAGGGCGAGACCTTCCACGCAAAAGTCAGTTGTAGCAGCTTGAGGATATGATCTTCGAGTTCGAAGTCCCAGTTAGGCGACAGGTTGTCGTAGATCTTCTCAACCAGTAATGGCTGATTCACCTTCAAAGCGATACAGGCGTACTTGAACCGATCTTTGTACCGAGGGTTATCTTCTTCGTCAAACAGACCGAAGCTGAAGAACTCTGCGCTGACCGCTTCATCAGACGGACGAACATCTTCGCTAATCTGATACTTGTCATAGATCGAACGCTTGTCGTCATCCGACTCACTCGGGTAATCCCGTTTAGTGAAGTTGGTACCGACCGATTCGTGTTGCTTAACCGAAGCGTTAATTGCGGTAGCAATGTTCTTGCCTTCTTCGGTTTCAGGGATTGCGGCACAACATAAACGATTGAACACGGTGTTAAACAATACCTTGTCCACAAAGTTCTCAACACTGACCACGCTATCTGGCTGTGCTGGGATCCCGCGTTTGTTGAAAGCGAAGTCCACGTAGGTCTTCAGCTTATGCCAACCCGGCATGCCCGTGATGGTTGGGTTGTCCTTGATCAGGTCACCGCATACCAGATCACTGAAACCAGAACCCATGATGTCTTCGAACCGGAACATCAGGCCAAAGATGATTGGGTAGATAGACCGCACCACGAATGCCAGTTTCACCAGCTCTACGTAATCGTGATCCATGATCGTGGTTTGTTCTGGATAGTCGCCTTTGCTGGCGGCTTCGCTCAGATCTTTAGGGATCTGTAGGTACTTCGAATACTGGATGAACGAGCAGTACTTGTAGATGTTGATGAAATCCAAGATCTCGTTGATGACCGGCTTCAGTTCTGCCAAGTCTTCGTTGTAGTCTTGGAACTTCCCTACCTCCACAATGTTCCACGCTTTCTGGTACAGGGAGAACAGTTCCAGTTGCTGATCATGATCCATGGTGCCTTGGATATAATCGTTCAAGCAATCAAACAGGTTGTACGTCGCTTCGTTACGATCACGAATTGCACGTTCCAGCTTGATACCGGCTTCCCCATTGAACTTCAAAGTCTGTTCGTTGAAAGTGACCAGAATACTCTCAAACTTCTTGCTGGAGGTTCGGCGAATCGTAAGTTCTAACATGTAATCAATCTCCAAACATATTTGATGTCACTAACCTAATAATGTAGGCTTTAAATTCTTTTAGCGTCACCAAAAAACAGTTATCAGCCATAGGGGTATAGAGCAGAGGGTTGCCCCTTCTGCTCTAATATGGGAGTTGTTTGCTCGACGATTAGAAGTCGTCGTCGAAGTCCGCATCGCCACCGCTGGACTCGCCACCGCCACCACCGCCGTTGTAGCTGTTACCGCCACTGCGTTGACCGCCACCACCAGCATCACCACGAGGCTTCGGTGGTTCCCAGCCAGTCAGTTCCATGTGTTCCAGAACTGGCTTCATGAAGCTGGTCCAGTGACGCACGGCCCAGCGGGACATTACGCCGTGATCTTCCACGGTTTCGCCAGCAGCGTTACGCACCATCACCACAGTGCTGCGTGGACCCTTGAAGCGGAACACCGCCTTGTAGTCGCCCTTGCTGTAGCCCACAGTGATCTGGCCATTGTCGTCACGAGTGATGACCATGTTGACCTGAACCACTGGCTTGTCGGACATACGGCCCGAACCGCCCTGGAACACGAACTGATGCTTGGCGAACACCAGCTTCTTGGTTTTGAAGTCGGCGTTGTTGGCAGCTTCGTTCAGCGCTTCGAACAGGATACCGCGATCGTAGGCGTCCATCTCAACTTCTTTGTGAGTGGACTTGCCTTCCTTGAAGACACCGTCGTTCACCTTCAGCACGATCTGGCCGGTGATCTTCTGCTCGAACATCAGCTGAGCAGGATACTTGCCGCCTGGCATTGGCTCGTCGGTGCAAGGGTGTGCCTGACGGTAGTCGTTCAGGAATGTTTTCTTCCGTTGTTGACGCGGTGCTTGTTGCTGTCCGTTCATGTGTTCTCTACCTTTTGTACAAGCTGAAAAAGAGGGTGTTTAGTCTATATTAATGGCATTACCGTGGAATTAAAGCATCATCAAAAGGCCTGCTTTATCCACTCCCTGAGGAAGATCGTTAATGGCTCCTCGTACTCGAGTCATCGAGGTAGCTGAGGTCCATTTGGCATCTATCGCGATCTTCTTCACCAGTTCCTTGATCGCATGCGAGGAGGACTTAAAGTTGACCGAGTTGTCACCGAAGATCTGGATGGTGAGTCGGTTAAAAGGAATGTAGTGAAGTTTATCCCCTCCAGTTAACTTGGTGTTCCACATGGTAAAGGATTTCAAATTCCCCGTGTGCGACTCCAATAGATAGAGTCTGCCAATGCCTGACACTTCCGTCAGGTCTACGACATGGTGTGTCAATACAATGCCTTTGCCTTTAAACTCAGGCATGCCGACATCAGTCTTGACCAGCAGCTTATCGTACTTCTTCAGGACAGCATCGAAGACCTTTTCGGCTACCTTGAGGTAGGCTTCTTTCTTCGAGTTCTCTTTAGGAACGTACAAGTCAGCATGCTTGAAACGACTCTTCAGCCCACGGTACGATGGCGCGTACACCACCATCTGAATCGGCTTCCCCTTTCGGTTCTGTTCGATGAATTTGCCGAGTAACAACAAGTCGCTCTCAACATCTTTAACGAGTTGGTCGACTTTGTTGTAATCCGGATCTGCTGCCTCATAAGACGCTTGCGCGTTACGGATCAGGGTCCGCAGGTTGAACAGAATTGTATCTGCTCCCCGCATTGCGTCAGCGCCACCGTTCTCGATGGCATATGACGTACCTACGGACATCCCGAGCCCACCAACTGCTCTGGTCATGTGAACTCCTCAAGAACCGCCCAGGCTTCGTCTACCGAAATCCCAGCCGCTTCAAGTTCGTCTGAGATTTCTGGAAGTAACGAATCGTTAAGGTTCTCTTTGGTTAAAGACACACCTACGTAAACGTTCGAATCAAACATCGTGTCGTCTACTAGGATCCCTTTATCCACCTCGTTGTCAGACTTGAACCCTAGGTACGGGTAGTCCTTGGCGAGTACCGCCATTACCGGGTTAACAACTTCAGAAGATCCTCCTTTAATACGCAGTTGTGCGTGTAGCGGGAGTTTCTTTTTTGCAATGAACTCGTGAACATCTTTAACCAGTTGTTCTGCCCCAGTCTCTTTATCCACTTTCATGGTGACATAAGGCAAAGCATTTTTGTTTTCCCAGAAGACCGGATTAAACTTATTGGTCTTCTTATCGAGATCTACACAGTAACCGCCCTTGGGATGTTCTTCACCATGAGCGGTACGATCGAACGAGCCAGAAGTCCACAGCTTGCCCTTCTGTACGGGCGTGTGGATGTGACCAGCGAAGATCCCGTACTCGGCGATGGATTCCCATCGATCGAGGTTGTGCGCACTGTGGCGAGCCGCAGCATGCAACTGGAATTCGAACCCACCATGGAAGTAGATCAGATCGACCTTATCCATGTTCTTGGATTTCAATTCTTTCAGAGCGAGATCCCAGATATCATCCGGAGTCATCTTGCCCATGTTGTCGGGTACATACATAACCGACAGATCATCAAACTGCTCGAACACCTGAATGCATAAGGTGTCGATATAACGGACATCGAATCCCCGAGGTGCTAGATTGAGGAAGTGACGTGGCTGCCCCCAGTCATGAGACGAAGTCCCTTCTAACCAGATAACAACCATATCCGGATTGGCTTCATGGGCCTTATCCAGAAACTCCCTTCCCCAATCCTTGATCTTGAAGTTATCAGCATTAGGGGAATCAACAACTCGTTCCATGAAATCACCGCCGAATACAACCATGTTGACCTTAGCCAAGTCATGATCGATCCACAGGAACTTCGACAGGTTACCCAAGATGTGAGTCGTAGGGGTAATCTGGTGTAGCGTGTGATGGTCAGAGCTCCATAGAAAACGCACTTGCAAATCCCCTAATCCTAATTAACATTCAAGCGGGTCTACCGGTGTCTCCCGTGTTTCCGCAGCTACGCCTTTGGTGGCGTTTACCTTTACAGCGTTGAGGCACTCTGGGTTGAACTGGAACACCAGAGGAGTGTTACGAGTAAGACGCTCGACGAGTTCGAACTCTTCCTGGCTGATGTTCTCTTTACGGTAGTTCGCATAGAGAACGTGGCGCAGACGGTTGATATCGTCGATCGGCGCAGCACCTTGCAGCAGGTTGTCCTTGATATAATAGACCTGCTGTTCAACTTCAGGGATGATGCCGTGTTTCTCGTAGAACTCTGGGATAACCATCTCGGTCAGAGTGATACGCTTCTTCTCAGCGAGCGTTTCTTTAATCTTGCGAGCGATACCCAGATTGGCGTTCGGATCGTTCGCCTTGATGGTGTCCACGCTGTTGCTGTGGATGTAGCGACTGGCCTGTTGCAGCAGCTGGAACTCACGCGGCGACAGGTTGTGGGTGATCATTGGAGCAATCACCAGCAGTGGTTTGTGGTCATCGTCCACTACCATTACAGCGCGGGTGCCGTTGGCCGACAGACTGAACCATTCGTCAGCTTTGAAGTAGTTGATACCGCGGTAGTTGCCCAACGCGAACCCCATCAGCCACTTCTCTACGAACTCTTTCTCGTAGATGACGTGCGATACGTTGTGCGGCATGGTGCCGTCACTCATCATCGGCTTACCGTTAACCTTCTGAATCTGAACTTCATCAAGGAAACGGAAATCTTCCTTGATAATTTCTGCGCGTTCTTCCTTAGACAAATGCTGAGCTGCCATTGTTATCCGAGCCTCTTCTGATCAAGTACTTTGTATTTTTCACCCGTCACCAGTACAACCTTCGACAGATCGTAAACAATACCGTCCACGATGATCTTGGCTGCCAGTAACAGATGGTAATTGTTTTTCTGGCCTTCAACCTTCTCCATGGTCACGTTCACTTCAGACTTTGGGAAGAGCTCTTTAATGTAGCTGTCGAACTCAGTCTTGGTGCGATCTACCATGGTCTCCGGTGTAGTACCATGGGTAGCCCAGAGATAATAAAAAGAAGGAACCTGCCCGATTACCTTGCCTTGATCTCGGCGCGTGGTGAACCAGTACATGAAATGAAGTGCCAGTGCTTCTTGTGGGGATTTGATTTCCCAACCAACTTTGGAGGACATAGTCCCTACGCAATAACCTGCCATGATGGAAACCCTTTAGTGATCGGACCCTCTATAAGAATAAAACAGCAAAGCGCTGTAAGATGCGTGAAACAAAAAAATAAACCAAGGAAGGCACACCCTCCCCTGGTTTATTAAAGTTGCTTATTCGTCGTCTGACGAGGCCTCAGCAGTAGCCAGCGGGTTGTTGCGCTCGCTGGTAACGTCGAACAGTTTCTTCGCACGATGATGGTCGATAGCGGCCCAAGTCTTATGGACATCTACTCGCTCACGGAACGACAATCCACCACCCATGCTTTCCATGTAGTGAGTGTGTCGAGCCTGTTGCTTGTCATCGACCGTTTCGATATGAAGCATGCCGTTCATAGCACGACGATAGAAAATGTTTTCCTCGCCAATACCAACACACAGCTTGCTGAAGTTGCCCTCGTAACCCTCGATCAGATCGTTCTGGTAATCCTGCTGAATGCCAGTGTGCGCCATGATGTAATCGCGCATGAAACCCTGAGCACCTTGCAGACCATTGACACTGCCGAGGTAACCAATTTCAAACCGACTGACGTAATCACCATCAGACTTACCCAACAACCGCTTGCTCATTTCCCATGCTCGGGAATTTACAAACGTATTGAACCCGTCTAGCGCTCGAGTAGCTTGATCAGCTAGCCAGCCTCCACCCTGCTGGAATGCTTGCGCGACTTGGTTCGTGTAGTTGGAGTACTTCTGCATTTGGTTTTCCGTATAGCTACCTGAAATAGCGTACGTAAATGCGTGAGCACTGTTCATTAGTCCTGCCTCTAACTGGTTACGCCAAGATCGGTGTTTGCGACATCAGCGTGTTAAGGTTCATAAGGTTAGTGGCCGCCTGCCCAGCGTAGTCGCCAACCCTGAACGGAATGTTGCGGTCCAGCACTTGGTGGTGACCGAATGCGCCGTAAGCTTTCGCTTTGGATTCGTTGTCAACCATGATAACAACATACACGTTGTCACCGTCAAAGTCGGCGTTGGCCTCTTTAACTGCCAAGATTGGAATCTTGATACTTTCGTCTTCAAGGTCCCGGTTGATACGCAGGAAGAATGCCCGCAGACTGAGATATTCAATCGACGGATTTCGACCAGCTTCGATGACACACTTACGGTTTACCTCCAGATCCGTAAAGAATTCATCGATCAGTGGATCAATATTGTACGCCGCTTGGTTAATTCGACGAATTGCTTCGTACGGAGTATGGCCACGACGATACAGGAACGAGGTGATGTGATATTCCAGCATCGACAAGCACATCTTCCACGGAACCAACAGTTCGTCCGGGTTGATGATACCAGTCTGTGAGGTAATCACAGAACGACCGGTGAATGGCAATGCGCCAGACGCTACGTGCTTACGGTTGATAGCCGGTTTACCAAACAACGCTTTCGGGTTGTTGATCTTCCGGTACTGATCCGCCAGATTGACCAGAGTCTTACCAACGATCGCTACGTTCTTCTTCAGATCAACCTGAGACAGTTTGACTACCTGATTGGAACGCTTGGTGTCGGCGATGGCAAAATACAGCTTAGCCGTTTCTGGTTGGTGACTGTACGAGTAAATCTCTTTACCCGCCTTCTCCAACACAGTGGCGTAGCGGTTCGGTACCTTGATGTATTTGCAGAAGGCCAAGTGGCGGTTCTTCTGGTACACATCCATCAACAACACGCCTTCATGAGAAGTGGTGCAGTGACGTTTACCGTTACCGATCAACATCCAGTGCATCAGGTCGTCGCAACGCTCGTGGAACGTATTGAGGTCGATCTGAGTGATCTGAAGTTCTTCCAACATGTTGCGCAGAAGTACCTGAGTGGTGTTCTTCTGTTTATTAACCTGAGCACGATAGACCGGGTCAATGAAGTAACGCGGCACACAAACCTTCGGGCTACCAATACCCACCTTGTTAAAGAAGGTTGTGAAGAAGCCGATGTTGATGAAAGCAGTTACGCCTTCAGGACAACGCAACCACAGACGAGTATCCTCGCCCTTGTCCAAGAACAGCTCAGGGACATCACCACAGACGTCACAGGCTTTGCCTTGCTTCAGTCGGTAGTTACCCCGCAGCTTACCACAAGTACAACGTGCAACCGTTTCAAACGAGTTACCATTGAACTCCATCCGAGTGAGACGCGCCAGTGTATCGCGATCTTCCTGGATGTTGAAATCGAAGTCGTTCAGGTAGACCGGCTTGAGGCGACTGGTATCGTGAAGATAGTCGAAATCCTCGAAGTCGATATACAACGGACGAGAGTAAAGCGGGTCGTCTTCCAAGGACTTACCGAACTTCTTGGCAAACGCTGTGAAGTGCGGAATCGGATCCAGTGCTTCTTCGCTGTACTGAGTTAGCGCAGCAATAGCTTTTTCATTGGAAGGAGTAAGTTCGGGAAGGTACATGACTAACTCCAGAAAAAAGAGAAAAAAGAACTAGAAAGCGAAGAGGTATTACCCTCCTCGCTCTCTGGTTCGTTACGACACGACGGCCGTCTTACATGAAGGATTGACCCATGTTGTACGCCACGCCCAGGCCCGAACCAGTCGGGTTGTTGGAACCGGCGGCCGACACAGTGGCCAGACCTACGCCCGGTGCGTACACCAGAGCGTTCGAACGCCAGCTGCCGAGGTTGTTCGCCACGTTCAGTTGACCGATGCTGTCCATTGCTTCACCCAGTGCCGACATGAAGTCCGGTGCCCAGATGTGCGGTTGTGCGAAACCGTTGATGTGAACCTTGCCATCGAAGATCGACGACGACAGTTCGACACGCAGTTTCTGAGCGCGTTGCTTGAACTCTTCGTGCGGGTTGGACCCGTACTGAGTGCCCAGGTACGACTCGATCGCTGCTTGGCCGCCCTTGCCCTTGACGTGCGAGATCATCATCTCGTCCACTTCCTGGGTGTTGAGCTTCTTGTCGCCGTACTCGGCCAGGCCGTTTACTGCGATCATGCCGGTAGGCAGGAGCACTGGCTTGCCAGGGTTCCAGCCGCTGTTGGCTGCCAGGTTGCGCTTGATGATTTCGGACAGCTTGTTGTTGGTCATTGCATCGATCAGAGCGATCGTGGTCTTGACCTCGTTCACGTTGGACTTGCCGGCCAGGCGGAACAGGAAGTTCATGATCGACGCATGCGGGCCGCTCGAGATCAGGTTGACCTGGAACGTTGCATGTGGGGACACATTCTGGCGAATCCATTGGTTCACCAGATCGGTATCCGCGATCTTCTTGTCGTCCAGAGTGATGCGCTGAGCTTGCAGACCGCCAGGGATCTGAGCCAGCATCTGGTTGATGCGAACTTCCAGGTCAGCCAGGTTGCCGCGTGCACCAACACTGTGACGACGCAAGGCTTCTGCGAAGACGTAGTTGTTGTTGGTGGACATCAGCAGGTACAGGCCGTAGAAGAACGGGTACAGTCCGCCGTTGTTCTGCAGTTGCTCACCAGCTTGCACCGCTTCCACGGTGATCACTGGACGCAGTGGACGGTAACCGTTCGGGAACACTGCACCACCCATGCCGCCGGCGCCCAGGAAGTTCTGGAGGTTCGACATCTGGTCTGGAGTGCGGTGCGACATGATGAAGCGGTTGTGCTCTTCCCAGCTAACAGCGTTCAGGCCAACGATCGCAGTAGCCCGAGCGATCTCTTTCGAGTTGCCGGAGTAGTTGCTGATGTTGCTGTTGTTGTTGATGGTGGAAGCGATCACTTCCATGTTGGCCGCGGTCAGAGTACGACCTTTGGTTACACGGTTGCTGATGGCGCTAACGCGAGCTTCGGCGCAGTTGTCCTTGCCGTATGGCTGCTCAGGAGTTGCGAACGGGTTCGGAGTTGCATAGCCAGCGGCGCAGATTTCCTGAACCGATTTGACCATGATGGCTTCTTCCCACTCGCTCGCCAGGTAGTTGGCGATGTTGTGAGGCCAGTCTTTCTGCTCGCCGGCTTCGGGATGCGCGAGCATCTCCAAATCCACCACGATCATGTTGATCACGGATACGTTCTTGACGCCTTGGCTTTCGGCGTGACGGACGTAGTGACCTTTCAGCTTTTCCAGGAACTGACCGTTGGCGTATTGGGCCGGGGCAACAGGGATCGAAACCTGCTGGGTCATGTTGTTCATGCCGCTGATGGTGATGCGCTCAGAACCGATGGTCAGGTTGCGGTTGGAGAACAGGACGCCCATGACGTACATGGTGCCTTCGTAGGTGCAGTACAGGCCCAGGCCGGGAAGCAGCGGCGAGATCGAGGAGGTCAGGGATTCGATCGTTGGAATGATCTTGCGCTGCAGTTCGTTGGTGGTGGACTTCTTCGCGTTCTCGTAGATCTGTGCAACCTTCTCCATGGTTTCGGAGACTTCTTTCAGGTTGCGGTTGTCCGAGGTCATGGACGGGAGACGGAACAAACCTGCCAGGCCGCCGACAGGAGCATTGTTGCCGCCAGTAGGCTTGCCGGTGTTGTCGTCGCTGGTGCCCCAAGCGCTGCTGTCGCCAGTGTTCAAAGTCATGGTATAATTTCCTTGTGTACGAAGATAGTTTGCTTAAGCGAGACCATATTCACAAATGTCGAACATCTGTATTACTAGTCCCATTAGTAATGTAGGCTTCAAATTTTCTTAGCCCACCCCGTTTACACCCTAAACGTCTAGGATGATATAGGCAAAGTGGCATTAAAACCCACACCACGAATTTTTAAATTACGCTATGGTCCCTTCAGGGAATTACCCCTGATGTAGTCATCTACAATATAATAGCGTTTCACTGATACTTTATATCCTGAAGGCTATCACATGCTGACTCTCTCTTTACCTGATATCGGAAAGTTCGTCTACCCCCGTAGTCGCTTTGCTGGAATGGATAACCTTCAACGTGTCACTGAAATCAACCGCAAAGACTTCCGTGACTACGTTGACCGCACACCTTTCAATCTGGAGAACCAGCACCGGCTGGTAGGGTTGTTGCAGATGCTCAGCATCGATCCAGACTGGGAACTCGATTACGTGGTAAAGTATACACGTTTCCGTGCTAATTCATTGTGCACCACGTTTAAGATTACTTCTATCAACCATATCGGTGAAACGACGGTTGATGGTTTCTATCGTGAGAACGTTCAAGAGCACTGGGTTCTGATCGATAACACAAAGACCTACGCCTATAATGACGACCTTCGTGTAGAAAAACTGAAACCGGTTATTCCGTTGTTCTCTACGGTATTGGAACGTGGGTACAAACACACTGTCGAGAAACCCGTCATTAAAGGACAGTTCAAGGACTGTGCCATTATTGGTATCGATCTGGTAGAGCTGGCGCTGGGCTGGTGGTTGTACATGAACCAAGACCGCATGACCAACACGGGCATCCATGCGTACGTCTGTCAGTATCCGCTGGTCACCGCTACCCTGATCCATAACCAGTTGACGGTCACGAACATCCTCTACGAGTTCTTTGTAAAGGAAGAGCCGCTGAAGATTCTCCTCTCTACTAACAATGTGGTGTTCAACACGCTGGGTGAGGAGAAGCTGCTCAAGGAATATCTGGTCTTCCTTATTGACGCCCTCACGGACCGTCGTCTAATAGATGTGGGTAACCTGATTACCCAGATCGGTAGCGTGTATCGGGAACCGTTCTTCAACTATGTTGATCCGGGCCAGAACAATGTGTTCTCGCAAACTGTGTGGGCTTGGGAACCACAGGTGCTGAAGCTGTACGCCATCTATCTGGCGATCGGTAACCGCATGGGCTACAAGGCGAGTGACATCAACGTTCCTATCAACCGTTGCATTGACACTATGATTAACCGCTACAGAAGTGTGCCGGGTAATAGTTTCAGACAGGTGTTGATCGATTTGGCGAAAGAAGTGAAAGAACTGAACATCGTCAATTTTAATTGATTTTCATCTTACGGGAGAAGACTTAACGGTTTAATCCGACGAAGTACTTCCTTTTTTACAAATAAAAATGAAAATAAATTGAAAATCCTTATACTCCTACTGCCCCGCAAAGGGCAGTAGGAGTTATAGGTTTATGGTTGCTTGGCTACAACATCTACACCTGTGGCAAAGTTACTACCATCAGAATCCATGACGAAGCCGACCCCGCAGGTACTCCCCTTCTGACAGAACGCCAGCCAGGTCTCATAGGACCCTACCTCGCGTCCGAAGGTTGTGGCTTTGGTAACGGCCAACCACTGAGCCAGCTCTTCGATGTTGTCGAATGCAGGACTCTTTGGTGTACCTTCTGTTGTGGTTTCGTAGAGCATGAAGTGAGTCTTCTCTTCTTCAGCCCAGACCGGCATATACCGGTTCCTTTCAGGGCGCTTGCCGTTCCATGCCTCATAAGACAGCTTCTTGCTATCCTCAGAGGCGTAGTCAGGATATTCGCCCCGATCCCACTTAGCCTTTTCCTCGTCGTAGTCAGTGCTATCGTTATGCCACCGGCTACCGTCGTGCTGAGGAATGTACCACACACTGCCGTCATGGTGATGACCACGAGGATCAATAGGGTGCGCCCAGTCTTTAGGCACTTTGCGAATTTCACGACTCATGCTGAACTCCAACGGTGGAAGGTATTGATTACCTTTATCACCCAAGTAATATAGGTTCGACTTCGAGTATATCTTAAATGCTCAGCACTTCTTTAAAGAGTTCCTTACCAAGACTACTTCGAGCGTTGATAAGGTTCCGTCGTTGGGCTTCACAATAATCAGTAGCTCGGTCGATGTTCATTACAAGGAGCATCTTTTCATGGTTACTAAAGAACTTGAGGTACCAAGGCTTACGGTTATACGCAGTTAGCGCGTCATTAGCCGCTACCAAGTCGTCGCAAGAACGCAGGTACTCGCTGAGATAGTTAGCAACCAACTCTCTCAGCTGTTGTGCCTTTCCAAACAGTTCCGTCCGTCGGGCACGTTTACGCCTAGCTGCATCTAAGGAATGTAACGTACCCATGGCCGTCCCCTATTAATGTTCATCGGATACCAGACGGGATACCTTGGAGTTCATAATGAACAAACCAAGTGATTCCAGAATGGCATAAATGGATTTGAAGTTCTGTGCAATCAACAACCGAGTATCTACAATCGGCAAGATCTCTTTCGGGATACCGCCAATCGATTCGATCATGTCGACTGGGATATAAACGGATGTCAAGGAACTACGTTCGGTGATGTAAGCTTCAAACTTCTTACCGACCTCAGTGTCCTTAACCAAGTCAAAGTAGTTCTTCATCTTCGTCTTGTTGTTCATGTCCAAGTTAACCTTGTACGCACGGTACGGCAGCTCAGGAGCCGCGCCATACTTCTCAGCGAACACCTTCACCCACATCTCGTGGTAGAAGTAGATCGACGACTCAGGAGTGGTGTAGGCCGCTTCTTCCTTAATCCCGTTCTTGGTCAACCAGCTCCAGCCACCTGCTTCGATCTCTTCGAACAGAGCACGTTCCAGATCAGCCACTTGTTGCAACAGATCAGGTGCATCGAGCTGACCACCGTTGTAGATACAGTTCAATACATCCCGCATCAACTTGTTGGTGAACTCACGTACCTTCATGGCGATCTTGATACCGCGCAAGTGAACGCCTTTGGTTTCGAGATCAGGCTCATCGTTGAGGATGCCTTCAATCATCAACTGCAGTGCGTAGTAGTGCTTCGACATCGAAGTCGTTACATACGAACCGAACAGGTATTCGTTCTTCATGTTCAGACGGTGCAGGTAGCGGTTCGCTACGTTCATGTTCTTACTGAGACGAGCATGCTGGTCTACAGAGATCGAACGAATGAAGTAGGTCAATACACCGTTGAAGCACAGACCGGATTCAGGACCCTTAACGTAGTCGTCAACGATCATGTCCACGGAGTAGATCATGGAGTCTGTGTCGGAGGTCAATACGTTTTCACGCACGATCTCTTTAACGCTGAAGATACCGGTTGGTGGGATCTCAGACTTGAGGAACGCCTTGATGAACTCGCCCCACTTCTGCTCCAACGTAATGTGGTAAGCGTTGAGGTGGTTGATCTGTTCAGCAGTTGCGCTCTTGCCCAGCTTAGTGACACAAAGAACCTTGTAGTCATCGTTGGCTGGTTTAACGAAGTCTTCTGGTTTACCCACTTCTGGAATGGCGGGGATTGCACACCACTCGTCGAAGAACGTCCGCATCATCTCAGGGTTGGTCGTGTACAGACCACGCAAGTCCATGGTGCAGAGCAGGATCGTCAGTTCCAGCGGAGTCAGGTTCTTAACAAACATCTCCATCGCTTTAATGCTACTTGGATTGTTCCAGTAATAAGCGCTGCAACGTTTGATCATGTCCATTACTTGATCGACTGTTGCGTACTTCATTTGGAAGTCGTCGATCACTTTCTGGATCAGTTTGCGATCCGAGAATGCCAAGGTACTGACAAACAGTTCCATGGACTTGTTGTAACTGAGCAGGAGTCGGTTACCTGTAATCAACCGCTCGTTAATCAGGTTAGCCGTCGAAGTCAATGCACGGCAGGTGCTGGTCAGTGTGGTGTGGCCAGACTTGTTGAACAGCGGAGTACCCGAAGACGACATACCACCCGACTGGGCGTTGTTGAAGATCTTCAGTGCGTTCTGGATTTCGTTGAACGCTTGCCAGTCGTCACTACCGTGCGGAACACCTTTACGCTTGCCTTTATACAAACGACGGAATTCAATAAAGGTATCGGTACCAATAGCGTTGACGGATTGCTTTTCGTCAGTGTGAGTGTAGGCCACCAACGACGGAGACAGGTGATAGTTCTTGTCCTGTACCGTTTGAAAGAATTCACGCGCAGGCATAACGACTGGAACACGGTCGCCATACTTGTTCTTCTGAAAGACCTTGAACTTGGCTTCTTTAAAGCCGTTCTCATTTGGAATGAAGATCTTTTCGCACAACTCAAGAACTGTGTCGTAGTCCCACTGGTACATCACGGACAGATACGAAGCCGCGAGGTAGTGGTAGTTCTTCAGCAGCGCCTTGTTCGGTTTGTATTCCACCTCCATGAACGGAGACAGATGCTGAGCCATGGCGGTCATGTAAGTTAATCCCTAGGTGATTCTTTAAATAAAAAATGGATGGACCAAAAAATAAAGTGATTTACCGCGACTCCCTTATTAATGGGAATCACGGTAATCAATTACACACCTTACTTATCGAAGACGTTGAGTGTGTAGGAAGCGCCCAACCCTTGCATGAAGGTTGCCAGGGGAGCCCGGAAGTCTTCACGCCAGTTGGTAATGCCGACCGTAGCGTTACGACCATCAATGACACGGAAGGTCGAATCGTTAATCCACGGGATACCGATGATCTCGGTAGCGCCGTTACGGCCGATCAGCGCTAGGTATTTGTACATCGCCGGATCGTCGACTTGGTTTACCTTGTCCTTGAAGTAAGGATAAAGGTTCTTGTGCTTGATCACAAGTTGCGGGTCGATCATGCGCGCAGTGGAGTAGTTCAACAGGCCGTCTACCTTTACATCCACGCGCTCATCACCGTTGACGCTGTTGACCACCAGTTGGAAAGTGACGATATCTCCCTGGGCGGGGTTTGGGGTTGCCATACAACATGCTCCTTATAGAAAGTCTAACTCGATTAGTACCAGAGGAAGCTTCAAAGGATGGCCATCGCGAATCACCACGGTACCTGGGACAGTTGTCACATGTACATCTTTAATAGACCCAAAGGTGTGGTGCTTAAACAAGATATCGGTCAGGACAGCATCCGGGCTATAGTAATCACTCTCGTCCATAATGAGTTCGACGTGTTCAGCTAAGATAACCCTCGCCCGTTCGAAGGTCAGCAATTCGGCTGGTGTGTCTAACGCATGACAAACTAGAAGATGATCCGCAAGCTCCTCGTAATCAATTTGTACGATGCGTTTACACATATCGTTACTCGTTGTACTGGAAAATGAATGTCACCATAGAACTGGATACACTGGCGTTTACAAACGATAGCGGGCCGTTCATCTGGCTGGCGCTAGTCAGCTGCATTGAGGTCATGAAGAACTCATCGGTAAGCTTCTTGTTCTCCTCTGGGATCGGGTGAGTAAACCCCGTGCTCAGAGGAAAAGGAAACGGTTGTGCAAACGAGATGCCGAGCGACTGGAACAGGGTTCCGTATGCACCCAGCATTTCTGGTACATCAGTCAGTGGTGGGACCGACACTGAGTGGCTGAAGGTTCGAGTAGTCATCGTCGACTTCCAAAAGAATGGTGTATCCGAACACGTCATACCGTAACAGGTGACCGGTCAATGCCAATCGCCTGAACTGCGTGCCTATGTCCAATAAGGTTGGGAGCGCTTCCAGAATGAAGATCTGGGCTTGCAGCGGATCTAAATCCATTTCGGTCCGAATGAACTCCGAGATGATATCTTCGAGATACGTCTCTTCATTAGTCCGGCACATCATTAACAAAATCGTCAAGAGGGTGGTGACCTCCCCATCTAGATACCCAAACTTCTTGAATATCGTGGGGAGGACGCCTAGTGGGATGCTACGTGCTCTGCTCATAATCAACCCACTCCTCATTAGGATCGAAATCGTCTGCCGGGATTGGAATAAAGTCCCGTACATCGATCCCGATCAGGATGTCCCCATTCGCCAACATCTGATATGCAAACGGGTATTCCAAAGCAGTCTTGTCCAGCACAGTGCTCAGTTGCGTATGCAACGCTGAAGCAATGTCGGTTATAATGTCATCCCGATCAGCAGCCAAGGTGAACTTGTTTACTAACGCTTGGTTGTAACGCTGCTCATCGATCCTGCGACCTTTACCTACCCCGAAATACATCACACCCATTTCAAGCAGTCCCCACGCCATTTCCTTATAGCGATCAAAGTCCGGAGGAATACCTGTACTAATCCCGCCGATCTCTTGCAAAAGGTTCTGCAATAAATTTTGGGTGTCGATCTGAAAGTAGCGGAGTTCGTCGCTCACTCCTGCGTTCAACAACATCAAGGAATTCATTGATATCTTCCGCACTAGGATTATCGCTCACCGTCGTCGCCGTTACTTGTGCCCGGACAGCAGCTTTCTTTTTGGGCTTGGTCTTTTGTCTGGCGAGGGTGGCATCCAGATCCATCTGCACAGTAGCCCGATGGAACGTGTTCGACACTTTCTTAAATGTCGGCTTGACAACCAACCGTGTATCCCAGTTGTGCTGTCTGATTTGTTTCTGTAGATCGTCTACGACCGCCAGGATAACAAGGTCGGGTGTTACCAGCCCGTAATGCGTTTCCCAGATATGATTCAACGGATCCAGAATGGCGTCTTGCTTTCTAGGCTCGTTAATGATATCGATTGCTGCTTCGACCATTCGTATTGCAATTTCTTCCTTTACTGCATATGTATCACCAGTCTCCATAAGCAGACTGTTTGCCAAGTGTTGAACGTCGAATGAAATCACGGTAGCCCCTTTAGTACTTTAGCGTAACCAACACGATGTGCTGATTATTCCCCAAGCGCCTTACACTTACCAACGCGTCCCTGGGAATCCCCAATACAGCGCCAGCTACTTGCTCCCTTAATGAATTGATATCGCGACCCTTCATGCGGTTATACACGTAAGGATTCTCGAAGTTATTGAAGCCCTCATCTATCAAAATAGACGCAAGATCAATTCCGTCCACGCATCGCTTCAAGACGTTTCGATCTGCACCCACTACATAGAGTAGGGAGTATGATTTAAAATCAATGCAGAAGCTTCTAGACACCTTCTTGCCCCTCCCAATGAATAATCTCCTATAGATATTGCGAAGCTGTAGAAGAAAATATCAAAAAACAATATAGCAGCCATAAGGCACCGAGGATCGCTCCCCGGTACCCTACGTCTATATTGCTAGGTGCTTAAGGTACGAAGCCCGAAGCATCAGCGCCGGCGCTCAGATCTTTCTGCTGAACGAAGTTGGAAGACGAGGCAACCTTACGGTCGTCCAGCTCTTTCATCTTCTGCTCCAGCTCTTGCAGAGCTTCGCCGTGGTCCAGGACCATGTGCAGCTCGTCGGTGTTCTTCGGACGGGCTACGTCTTTGGCGAACACACCGGTCGAACGGATCACGGTACCGTTGAAGCGAGGGATCACGCTGTTGCTGTCCTTGAACAGGGAAGCAACGGCCACCGGAACTTTGCCAGTGAACTGAGCCACTGCGTCGGCGTCGAAGAAACGGATGCGCGACAGAGCTGCTGGTACGCCGTAGTGCTTCGAGTAGCTGAGCAGGTTCTTGACGTCCTGGTAGTCCATCTCGCCATTCTCGCCGGTCAGGAACAGGCTGAGGATGTTCAGTTTGTCAACGATGTTGCTGTTGACTTCGCCGCGAGTGTTTTCCAGGGTGTTGTTGAATTCCAGGTACGGGATTACCGTGTCCAGGAAGTTCGGGCCGGTTTGGTTGGCGAAGGAGCGCAGGGAGCCGACGGCGTTGGACATCTCGACCTGGGAGGTCATGTCGTTGATCAGGCACAGCACGACCAGGTGACCCTGAGCCAGCAGCGTACGCGCCAGCACGAAGCCCAGCATCGAACCGGTACCGCCAGCGGTGTTGCAGACCACGACGTTGTAAGGACGCGGTTTGTGCTTGGCCAGAGTCTGAGCAACGAACTGTTCAGCTTGTGGGTAGTTGGTCGCTTTGACTTTACCGGAACCTTGGGTCTTCTCGTCGGCGCTGCCGGCTTTGACCATGTATTCGATTTCGAACAGGCCGTGAGAAGAGTTGGCGCTGGAGGAATCCAGACCTACGAAGAAGGCCGACTTGTTGTTGTCGGTTTTGGAATCACCCTTCAGAGCCACACCAACGTTGATACCGGTACCACCGCAGAGGAAGTAAGCGAGTTGCGAGTTATTAACATTCATGTAAATTTTCTCTTTGAAGTTACCGTTAATGAATTCGTGCAATCATTTACTGATTACGCACTAATGATGTAGGCCTGAAATATTTCAGCCCGTTACCTACATCCTAAGAAAATGGCTCTCAAGTAAAAAATAAACCCTTACCGCATAGTTAGCCAGTAAGGGGGTTTCCGAAGAAACAATTGCTTGAAGAGGAGTTACCTGCTACAGGAAGTAAATTTCGGACCCACTCCCTATGTCTACGCATGTCAAAACCCAACCAAGGAAACGACACGACGTAGGCAAGTATAAAATAAACTCTTCCGGTTAAAACAAAATGCAAAAAAAGAACCCACAGCACCCAGACCCCGGCAGGAGGGTCTGGGCACCATAGGGGGCAGGTTTGTACTAGAGGAGTTTTTCCCAGCGGTAAATTGCTGGCTGACCGGATGCTAACGGGGGGACATGACCGGTCAGTGCGAGTAGGTACTCCAAACTATCATCGCGGAACCACTAACGAACTATCTTCTTCAGGGAGGTGCACTCACAGGTCCACGCATAGGATAGATAAATTTCGTTAGTCAGCACCTTTCTCGGTCACGGCCTCTGGCAAGGTCGGTGCCTCGATCTCTGGTCGCTTCGAAGGTTTCTCAGGTCTTCCAGGGAATTCGAAGATCTGAAGATTACCATCCGAGTTGATATCCAACTTGATGGATGCCTTCACCGCCACCTTGGCGCTCTTACCGATGGTCATTACAGCCATGGCAAAGTCGCTACCCGAACCAACCGCTACCGGAGGCAACATCGGGAGCAGGGTGTAACTGTCCTGACCCTTGTTGTTCGAGAACAACCACATGTGAGCCAAACCGTTCTCGTCGATCATGATGGTTGAGAAACCCATGTTCGGTGCATCGAGAGTGGTCTTGTAGGTGATCCCGTCGGCCAGAGCTTCCTTGACCAAGTGAATGGTCTCAACGTCACCCGCATGACCGAAAGCCAGGATACGAACCCCGTTGATATCCCAGTACTCTCCTTCCTCGGGTGTGTAGATCTTGCGGAAGGCGGCTGGATACATGGTGCTATCGACTGTCATGGCCGAATCACTTACCAGTAGCGAGCCGTCGTAGGCTATCGTGGTCATGCTTTTGCTCCAGCGGATTTCTTGGCAGTGGGTTTGGCCTTTGCAGGTCGAACCGAAGGTTTGTCAGGTTTGCCCGGGAATTCCCAGACTTGGAGTTCCCCACCGGAGTGAGGGTCCAAACGGATCGCCGTCTTCACAGCAGACTTCGCGTCCTTGCCGATAGCGAGGATCCCCATGGCGAACTGGTAACCAGAACCTACCGCCACAGGTGGCATGGTGGGCAAGAGTTCCAGAATCTCCATTGGGCGAGTGCGTGTCTTGTTGCAGTTCCAGCGATAGGTCCGACCGTTCTCATCGACGATGATCGTGGAGAACTGCATCTCTTCCTCGTTGAACCGAGTCTTGTAGGTCAGGTTCTCGCGGAGTTTCTCCTTGAGGTTCTCAACCGCCATGGCATTCCCCGAAATGCCAAACACGATTGCCTTGACACCGTTCACTTCCCAGTAGTCGCCCTCTTCGGGTGTATGGATTTTCTGGAAAGGGGTAAGACTACTCATCTGGCCGAACGTACTCTGTGAGTCGCTGACCATGTGTTGCCCGTCGTAACACACTGTCGTCATGTTTCAGTGCTCCGTATACAATACATCGATTAATTTCTGGTACAAAACGCGAATCCGTGGTATAATCTATAAATCATTTCGCAAGTGATTTAATATTTCTACCTGTCACCCTGATAATTTAGGTCTGAGATATTCTTCCCTTCTGTTTACCTCGTGTGCGTACACGCGCAGGCGTTTCCATGCTTTTTAAAAGCAGTAAAAGCAATAAAGAATAATAAATATATAAATATATTTATAGGTTCTTTAGCGCACGGAGCGCGTGCGCACGCGTAATAGAGAAGGGAACGAAAAAGCGAAGAAATTAACCACAAAAGTTTATTCCATTTTCGCCTACTGTTCCCGAAGGGAAGTGAAAAGCAAAAATAAACATCTACCCCCGGCGCCCCGGCGCAGCCACCAAATAAAATATATAGGTAGATGGAAAATCAATTAGGCTCTTATTCCTGAAGATGGAAACCCACCTCCAGATACCCACTCAGAATCTCCGCTAAGGGCCCTACGAAGCTCTTGGCAAGGTTTTCACCCCGTCGGACAACCTGACCCACCAGTTTTAACAGATCTACTTTTACAGGCGATTTTGGAAGGTCTTCCTCCCCGACGTTCACGGTGGTTTTTGAAATGCTATAGACCACTTCCACTCACCCAAACGAGACTATTCATATGAGTTGCGTTGACTATGCAATCAACCGGGTGATGAACTCGGACATCGACGATTATCTCCTCAAGTTGGCGTTCGAAAAACCCAATGGTAACTTCGCCGGCAACTGGTACAACATGGTGAACCACACCACCGTTGAACAGGGTATCCGCGAAAAGGTTTTGCACCGCACCGTACTGCCTGCTTGTAACGTCAACGGCGGTAAGACTGAACTCATCGACTTCTCGGGTGCTCAGATTCGAGACCTCGGCAACGGCTGTGTAGAAGTTAACGTGCCGGACATACTTACGGGTGGTCGCAAGATTATCTCGGTAACCGAAGTCTACTTGGGTTCCATGACCTCGTCGACCGGTATGCTCGGTATGTCGATGAACTCCAACGCCATGTGCGGACAGGGTTCGGTGACTGACATGACTCAAGGGCTGATTGACTCTTTGTCGCCTAGCCGTTCCATGCCGATCACCTACAACAACATCCACATGACGGGCAACAACTGCTTCGTGATCTACGGGCTGAACTCGGGCACCTTCTCCATGACGGGGAAATGCATCCTAGAGTTCGACGAAGGTATGAGCAGCATCAGTACTCGTCAGTACGAACACTTCGCCAAGTTGGTAGGCTTCGCCGTTAAGGCTTACATCTACCGTGCTTGCCGTCGTCCTACTCAAGAAGCGATCCTGCGTTCTGGTGTTCCTCTTGATGACATCAAAGACGACATCAACGAATACCGCGATGCTTGGACTTCGTATGAAGAATTTCTCACCGGTGAATGGACCAAGCGTATGGCGTACTCTGACCGCCAGCGTGTAAACGATTCCGTACGCCGCTCCGTTCCACGTCGGATGTAAAGGGATTTCCCATGACCGCGTTTCTTGATATTTTCAGTTTGTTCGAAGGGCTCGAAGAACACTCATTGCTAGCCAAGGGTGGGTTGTATCTGGAGCCGTTGCACCCAAGCGAGATCCAAGGTGTTACCGGTAACGAGGCGCTGCTGTCTGGCGTTAACTTCGATAGCAACAACGCTATCCTCGAAGTGTGTGACCGATTCTCCACTTATCTGGAGATCACCCCTAAGTGGGCTCTGCAACTGCGACGCTATGTTTATGCGTTCATCACCCGTAAGGTCGGGTTGGTAGACCACATGGAGTTCTTCGGTTCTCCGTACCTTGGTTTGCACAAGATCACCTTCACCACGGCGGATCGGAACCAGTGGTTCTCCGAGATCTTCGACGTGGATGAGGAGGAACTCAAAGAGAACCTCCACGCAGCCAAAGCTGTGAACAAGGAATGGAGTGTAGTAGGCGATACATTCAACCTGACTATTCCGTACCTGATGCATCGTGTCTACAAGTCCAAGCTGGACCCAAAAGACAAACACCAAGCGCTGATTGACTTGGTGTGCATGTACCACTACAAGTGTTTGACTTCGATCATTCACAACGACTATCCGTTCATGGCACGGAAAGAAGTGGTACTGGAAACCTACAACCGTTTGAGTCTGAAGTACGATATCAAGCGGTACGGTAGCTGGCGTATGCTGATCGAGGCTCGGGCTGAGTTCATTATCAACCCGAAGACTGGTATCCACTTCGATGCGTTCTCCAAGATGGATGACGACAAGAAGATCGTTTACATGGTCGGCGATATCCAGAACCGGTTGCGTCGTGCGATTAACGACATCAACAAGGTATTCCACGACGTGAAGAACAAAACCAACATCGTGAAGACCGATGGGGCCAAGGTTAACTTGGGGGACGAACTCAGTCTGAAATCTCAGACCAAGGAAGTAACCCAACTGAGCCTGTACCTCGATCGCATCCTCACCGAAGAAACCTCGTTCTACAAGGAAGAGCTGATTACCTATTCGGCCAATGCCTTGGAAAACGTACCCCGGGACAAGTTGGCGTATGTGATTCAGCGCTTCCCTGCGTTGTACAACAACCCGAAGAAGCCCCAGTACAAAGAGTTCGCTGATGCCGTTCTCATGCACATGTTTGAATACCTGCATGCTAATGGTATCAAGAAGACCAACGTCTACGATGTACTTACCAAGATGCGCGGTGCCTATGGTGCTCCTCGAAGTAAGAACGACACGGTCAAAGTAATTCGCACTATTGGTGATGACATCATCAAAGAGCAAACCGGCGTTAAAACCCAACAAACCGTTCAACTGATTCGCACAGCGTTGAGTCTGTACATCGTTTTGCGGATCCTTTCCAAAGACTATTACGAGTAAGGAAGCGGCATGTCTACCCCTAACACTGAAATTCAAATCATTCAGCGTACCGAAAAGTTCGTGGCAGCCAAGACACACCTGCCATACGGTAAAGAACGTACCAGCGAAGTGTACATGCTGGCGCAGTTGAACGCAGACACCGCAGTCGACAACGAGAGTGCTCGTTTCTACCGCAGCCCGCTGCTGGCGCGTACCGCCTTCCTCGACCTGCAGGCTGGCGTTCCATTCGACAAACTCGGCAACAGCTTCAACGGCCGTAGCAAGGGCGAAATGATCGCCTTCCTGGATAAGAACCATGTCGGTTGATATCACCAAGTTCCTCATCGCAACACCTCTGCCGGTTTCTGATACGAACCCGGTGGCTCTGGAACTCATGGGCGACCTTGCACTCGTGCAATGCCCTACAGTAATCAGCCAGTGGCCTACGGGTGCTGTTCTGTTCACTGCTCCTACCAAAGGCGCTTCGAGCAAGAGCACCAAGCGTACCCGCTGCGAATGGAAAGAGCCTGAGTACTGGGCTTTGAACTCCGCAGCGCGTCACTGGAGTCGCCAAGAGATCACCCTCGGCAAAGTCAACTCGGCACAGAAGGTAGTTATCGGGCAGATCCATGTCAAGGATGCTACCACTCCTCCGCTGAAGGTGTTCTGGAACAAGGGCAAGATTACGATTGGCTTCCGTCGTAGTTTCACCAACCCTGAAATCGTCAACACTGTGATCCATAACGACGTGCCTTTGGGCGCTACGTTTAAACTCAGCATTGGTGTGACCTCCAACGGGTCTGTGTCGATCAACGTCCTGTGTAAGGGTATCTCTTCCATCAAGCTATCTTGGAAGCTGGATGACTCTTGGCAGGATCAGGTTCTCCAGTTCCACGGCGGTGTCTACAACCAGATTGACTACACCGACGATACTCCGGTAGAAGACGGTTCGATGTCTGTGATCTCCGAGCTCTCCGTTACACACGGCGCTGTATAAATATTTTATGTAGCAAAGCTAAACCCTACCCGGCCCGAAAGGACTGGGTAGGGTTATGGCTGGTTTATGCTGCTCTTCGGTTTTGTAGCATCCGCTTGTTGCGTTGTAGCTTGGCATCCGCCAACAGGTCGTCGACAGTCAACAGCTTAACAGTTTCGACTGGTAGCAGCTTCGTCAGCTTGTGTATCTCTGCTTCCAGACGCATGGCCAGAATGTTGTCGTTGGTATTGAGCAGTTCATCCGTCAGCTTAGCGACACGTGTTCTCACACTATCAACAAACTGCAGGATGCTCGGGTCAACATCAGGAGCATTCTTAGTCTTGCCCACTTCCAATAGGTTGCGGGTATCCGTCAAGGCAATCCCAGTAGGGATACCGTACATCGGCTTGTTAGCCCCCAGCTTGATGAACCAGTACGTCAACAGCCATGCAATGACCAAGTCATCGTGCTGCTTGGTGTCGTGGTCAATGCGGTCCGACTTAGTACGCAGGTTGATCAGCTCGTCCGCTAGCCTGTCGTAGTTGATTCCGTAGCCGGTGATGCCGACCGCTTCCTGAATCAGCCCGTACAGCACTTGACGCGACGTAGAGGTGGTGTTGAAGCCAAAGTACTGCTTGTACTTCAAGTAGAAGTTCTTGGTACGGTGTGCGAACTTGGTGTGTTGAACGGCTTCGTATTCCTTAGGGTTGTTAACAGGGTCTTGGAAGACCGTGTTGTAAATCCGAGTGAACGGATCCATCCCTTTGGCTGGCAGCATGATCAACAGGTTATCGATCATGTGGTGAGCGTAGTTGCGTTCGATAATCAGTAGGCTGTTGTTGAGAGTCTCCAGCATGTCGACAATGATCGCAGTTACGTCATCCAGGAACGCCAGTGCAAACCGTCCTACCCCTATCACCTTACCCGAGCGCATGCTGCGGATAATCAACGTACAGGCGTCCTTGTTGATAGCCTGCGACGTATCCACCCCGATGAGGAAGTAGTCGTTGTGCTCCTTCTTGCCCATCTCCATCAGCTGTTGTTGCGTGACAAAGAAGTCCACGAACAACCCGCTACTCCTGAACTCCTTACTCCAGACCTTATCCCGCTTAACGTTGTTGATCGCTTCACGAGTAATGTCGTCGAACAAACGGTTCTCACCGTCTTCCACCCACATGAGGAGCAAGTCGATCTTGGCCTTAGCCAACGACAGACCGAGGGAGTCAATCGTCTCCTTAACCCACTCTTTGTCTTTACCCAGTTGCAGGTAGTTGTACACCATGGCCACAGAAGGCGAAGTCGTCTTCTTAGGCGAGGCACGCAACAGACGGGCTTTCAGATGGCTCTCGCTGTACGAGTCGAAGAACTTCTCACGCCACTCCGTCGAGGACATCAGTTTCTCGAACATGAACGCACCGCTTGGATGCAATGTCGTGTTCGGTGTCGTGATGTAGTTGATCCCGTACGGAATACCCGCTTCACGGCAAAGCTCCATCTCTGTCAAAGCAGAAGGAGAGCAACCGTTGATGATCGACTCAATCCAGGAGATGTATCCCGGTTCGTCGTAGTTCGTGGTACCTACCGTGAGACCCCGTCCCAAGTCGCCTGCAGCCGCTTCACCCATCTGTGGTACGGAGATGGTCAGGGTATTTACCTGATCGTCACCGAAGGCTTTGTACGTCAGGTAAGTACCTGCGTCCTTGTCCTTGTAGGTTGGGTTAACCAGATACTTCGGCAGACAGGTTCGGATCTTCTTGATGGCATCGATGAACTGAGCCCGGTTATCACTCTTCAGGGTAACCAAGTGAGACTTATAGCCTCGACCCATGATGAACGTCAGCCAGAACTTGATCACCTGCACCGATACAGTGTTGTGGGTAACCAAGAAGTCATCGGTAACGTACAGATGTTCCTCGTTGTCCACCTCAATGCAAGTACAAGGTGCTTCACCAAGATACTCGATGCGATCCACGAACAACTGGTTAGGGAAGGTCCACTCATCCTCAGTCGAATGCTTGAACTTGAAGTAACCCAGCGTGTTAGGCAGGGTAACCGTCACCTTACCGTTTGCTTTGAGTGCAGTACCACCAAGACCACGAGCGAGGTATTGGATGTGTCCGCTTATAATGCGGCTAGCAGAACGATACGCCACACCCTCCTCAGTGATGACCCCTTGATCGAGAAACGCTTGTAACAGCGTTAGGCGGTCTTGCAGAGCCCCTTCGAGGTAGTGCGCGGGAACCCCCATCTCTGGATCGAAGACAATCTCCTTGCCTTCTTCGATCATCTGGATAGTACGACGACTACCCTTGCAAATCAGCTCCAGCCCATCAGGCAGGTTGGCTTGAATGTATTCGTCTGCCTGTTCAGAGACCTTGCGAATAACAATCTTGCCACCAACACGACTACCGCTTACCAATGTCCCCATGACGTAGGGGTCAATAGCCAAGGTCTTCTTCTTGCCCAACTCAGGATCGATGAGGGGGAACTCCATCTTCACTTTCTGATTGTGCTTGGTCAGCATCTCAGCAGTGGTGTAGTCATCCCAGATCGGTTCTTCGTTCACCTTGCGAGAATGGTCACCCATTGTCCACAGATGTTCAGGACCGGCATCGACGTAACGACCGTCGCTGGCGTAAACCCGGTACAGTCGCTTCAACCCTTGAGGGTGTACACCGATCACGTTACACACGTTGCCGTAACGGTCGATAACTTCATCACCCAACTGCAGGCTGCCAATCTTTGCCCACATGTCATCCGGTATATCAGCACGACCCTTAGGCTTGATCCGGACCTTGTTGTTGTCGTCCTGATACTTGCCCTGTTGACGAGGCATGATCATGTACGTGGTGATGTGGTTCAGGTAACTCCAGATGAAACTGATGTTACCTCGGTTAGCCAAGAACTGACGATCAGGTCGCAGCTTGCACACCTCACGAAGGAAGTACCAGAAGTTGGTCTCGCATTCGTGCATGACCATCAGCTTCTGGTCATGAGTCAGGTTCTCGTCATACGGATCCACACCCACCAGTGCCGGGTTGTTCAGTTGCAGCAGGAAGTAATAGTTCTTAATCCCTTGCTGACGGAAGATCTCAGCGGTACGCAGAAAGCTGGTGTTGGTGGTCTTCAGATCAGGAGCCGCTTTGTAACGAGCGAAGTCCTTGAGGAAACGAACCGTCTTGATCTTGAACAAACTATCTTCATTGAAGTGAGCCATGGTCAGCTCATCTTCGGTACGCTTTTCCCAATCGACCCGTTTCTTACGATCGTCAATCAGTTCCTTAGGGAGGTTCTGACAGCCGAGGTAATTGACCAGATCCTTAGCAAACTTGAGATTGGGAATCTCAGTGGTTTCCGACATGGATCATCCCCGTTAAAAATATACATCAGACAAAAAAGAAAGCAGACCAAGGGTGTTACCCCTTGGCCTGTTAGAACGGTGTTACACAGCTTCAACCGATTTTGGACGCTCGTGAGTGATGACAGCTCGCTCATCCCAAACGTAAACTTCCTTGACTTCACCGTTTTGCAGAACGAATTCTTCGAGCTGCTCATTGGTAGCCATGTTGATCACACGAACCACAACTTCCTTGTTATCAGCGCAATGGGCCGATGCTTTAACAGACGACGTCATACTTCTACTCCAGTGATGGGTGGTTGTATAACATCAAGAGATCAGTTCGACAGTGATGCCTGTCTGACCCAACTGCAGTTCGGTACCCGAAGCGTTCTTGTTGATCCAGTCGATGTACCAGGTCTTGCCCTTCTGCATCGAGATGCTGATAGCGTTGTCCTTGTTCCATGCAACCGCGATGTCGAAGCGCCATTTACGACCGTCTTCGTGCATGAGGTCGAAGTGCGTCGGGATCGGCGCCTTGTCTTCGTTCCACACGTCGTAAGCCGGGTAAACAGATTGGTACATGCCGTCAAGCCATTCAGGCAACGAGTCGAACCCGTTCATGATGTTGAACTTGGTAGCCGCACCAGTGCCCTTCACGCCTGCGACCAACGCGCTGTAGATCGGCTTCCCGTAAGAGAAGTTCACCTGCCAGCGAGTGCCCGGACCGTTGATGTCTTTCAACAGGATGATTTCGGTGTGCTGGATGAAGATCACACTTTCGTACGTCGAGTTGACATCTTTCAGGTTCAGGTTGAAGATCAACGGCTGAGACAGACCGTACGAGGATGGCTTGTACGCCGGGGACTTGTCGTTGTACTTGACGAACGCAGTAACCTCGGTGAACGTGCGACGATCCAAGTCGTACAGGAAGTGCTGCAGACGGTAGCCGCCCAGAGTCGCATCCCATTGCGGGTACGTGTAGATCTTCGGAGAGTAAGCACCCTTCGACGCACCGGCCTCGATGGTGTAGCTCTTGCGAGCGAAGTTCGGGTTGCCAGGGTTGGCAATGTAGTGTTGCTCGTTGGCTGCCAATTTCTTGGTCAGCGTGAGCTCACCCGTTTGACCCGGGAACTTCGGACGGTATTCCGAGATACCAAACAGCGAGTATTCGCCGTTGTTAACCGGAGCTGGCGCCGAGGTACTGCCGTCGGAGTAATGCGTAACCGCACGGAACTCGACTGTCGCCAACGCAACGTTGATCGGAACGATGATACGATCCGGATCGCTGATGTTGGTGAACCATGGCGTGATGAGTTCCACACCAGTGACGTACTTGACGCCGACTTGGTGATCTTTCATGTACGCCGAGTGCTGTACCATCAACGGCTGCGCCGGAGGAATGTACTCGCCAGCAATGTCGTAGAACACCAACCAGCAACGAGTGCCGTCAGGCAGTGCTTCTTCGTTCTTGGTCACACTGAATGCACCGGTGGTCATGATCGCTTTGTTATCATAACCATTGATCGCAGCCAGCTTGGTAGGCACCTGCTTGTTCACCATGTTCAGCGACGAGTCGTACTGTGCCGAAATGATGTTGCTATCGACAGCAGCAGAACCCAGATACACCAGACCGTAAGCAGCACCTGGGCGCATGATGGTGGAATCAACACGAGCGACGTTAGGACGTACGCTGTAGTCGATGGCCAGCAGGGCTTCACCGTTCTGAGGGCCGCCACGCAGACCGAAGATGTAATCCTGGTCAGTAGTGCCAGCGCCAGCAGTGGTCGTGAACTCCCATGGCACCAGCGTCGACTTCAGAGTGGACTGCCAGGCAACATTGGCTACACGGTAAATGATACCGTTGTCCACGTCGAACACCAGCTCACCTTCCTGAGGAACCACGTAACTGGTCAGGTCGGTAATCGGATGTTTATCCGGGTCGAAGATGTTCTCGATGTAGTGGAGAACCTTTCGCTCCCCGGTGTTCATGGGGCTGATGGATGTACCTGCTACCGCGTTAACCGCGGAGGACAAGGGGGTTTGGTCAAACATTGTTGTTCACCTCGAAGTAACCTTCAATCACACAGACCGATTCGAGGTACAAATCGTTGACCTGTTTGAAGAAGATAAGCTCTTTATCCGACACGGTAAGTTTACCGTAGTTTGCAAACGGGGTAATCGCGAAGTAACGACGGTCGTACTTACGGATAACAGGATCGTACTTCAGCCACCAGATGTACGGAGCCACAGCATCCTTAACGTCTTGCATGCTGTAAGCTGTTTCACCGGACCCCATTGCAGGCAAAGGAATCAAGTTGTTCAGCACACCGTTAACCACCACGTTCAGGAACGGACTGTACAGGCGATACTTATCCTGCAAGTTCGGAACCGCAGGGAGGTTAGAACCCGCCGGCAGCGATGCCGATTCCCAAGTGATCTCTTCAGCGGCAGTACGAGGCTTAGGCAACCACAGGGTCATGTAGTCACTGACACGCTGGTCGACCTCACGACTGCGAGCACGGTACGGGTAGCTGTGGACAGGGTCCACATACTTGACCGGACAGTACTGGTGTTTAACCATGTACGGACGACCGTTCAAGGCACTCCACTGACCATCCGGAATAGAACGCTCGGCCCGGGGAACTTCATCCGTCAGGTAAAGGGCTCCATTAATAACCGTACGAGTAACTCGATCACCGCGAAGATTATAGCGATTGAAGCGGCCAATAACGCCGCCATCCACATATCCCAGCTCGGTGTCAGTGTTTGGCTCAACCACATCTTTACCGAGGCCGTGCGCCCGTACAGTGATCGTTTGAGGACCGTCAACCAAGAACTCTTTGTTGTTGATGTAGCAGTACTGGTCGTCATAGATCCAATCTACCTTATCGATCAGCGGGTGTCCGTTCAACCAGATATCAACCTGGGCAAAGGTCACAGGAGCCAACAAACCGCCGTCTTCGTAGATCTCAGTCAGAGCAAACGCCAAGCTACGGTCAAGGTGGTTCAACTGGAATTGATAAGCGAGGATCTTCTTGTTAGAAATAATGATCCCACGCTTGTTGACCTTATCCAGTCCCTTCCAGGTCAGAACCCCATCCGTGATGACATACATGGTGCTATCGTCAGTGACGTTAGTCCATTCACCTACCAGCTCACCCAGCACGATACTCCATGCACAAGTGTAGACTTGGTAGTCCCAATCAGCCTCTAGTGGCAGGTTCTGATTGGTAACAGTGGTGTCCAGCTTGCGACTGTACTCACCCATGGTGAACTCGACCATGGCGCAGGTAGGACTACGAGGAGCATAGTAGCGATTGCCCACCATGTTCCAGAAGCCCAGCAGCTTGCCATTGGAATCGTGTTCCCAAGCGGTGCAGGACGGACGATAGGTTACTGGAATCTCGATACCGCGTTGACCCAGCAAGTAGGTAGCCCGCAGAGGAGTCTCGCTAAGCACCCGTGTAGCCGCGTTGTAGCCGGTCGAAAGGATTGCATCATCCTTCTTGATCTCGCCCCACTGACGACGCAACAGACCCATTGTAGCCCCAGTCTCCAGTCCTGCAGCTGTCCACTCTGGCATGTTCGCCCGAGCACCAGTGAACGCCTTGATGATATCGGCGTCTGGGAAACGGTACAGGTAACGAATGCGATGATGCTCATTCGGCCACTTGTATTCCCAGTCAGTTTTCCGAACCATGCTCATGATGCTGATCTTGTCGGTATCCGACAAGTCCGGATGGTAAGCGGCAGCCGACTCGATGTAGTCCGCAGCGATCGACACGTCAACATGAGTCAACTGACGAACTGTGGTCTCACTGTTCCGATGAAGATACAACCCCTTCTTGTTTGGACCTACCAAGAAGTAGTCGTTGTCATCGAAGTAACGGATGGTGAAGTCGCCCTTACGTTTAGCAGGGTGCAGGATCACCTTACGCTTCTTGTCCAGATCGGAGTAGAAGTCCGCCAAGTTCTTGTACTGGTAGATCTCGGTGCGAATCACCGTAGGGTCATGCCAGAACTCAACGATGTCACCCGGTTTGATTCCGGGGATGGCGTTAGGCGCACCATTGAAGAACGCCCCGTTGTAGTACACACCAGTGTAACCCGGCTTGGCCTTGAAGTAGCTGTAGCGAGCCATCAGTGTGGCCAGCTCACCCGCATTCTCGTAGACCATGGTTTCGTAGGTGAATGGGTTGTTGACTTCACCTTGCAGCAGTCGACTGAGATCCACCAACACACTCGGCGTGTAGCAGCGGAAGTGCATGTGCGAATCCAGATCAATCGGATACTGCGACATCTTCTCGATGGCGATCAATACCAGTCCGTCGTAAGTCACCATGATCCAGCAGTGACCACGGGAGGCTTGGTAGCCCTTGGAGTTGTAGATATCCAACTGGATACCACGAGCCTTCGCCAACGACGCAGCATTACACCAACGGTCCAGCGGGTTACGCCCGAGGATGGTGTTCTTGAAGTTCCAGAAACCTGGGGACAAACCGCCGATAGAGTAGACGTGGTAAAACGTGTTCTTCTTCGGCAGGACTCGCCACTTGTTCATGTAACCGAAGTTAAAGCTTACGCCAAAGTCTCCGGTCACACGATTCATTTCGACTTGGTACTGTTGGTTCTCTTCCGGATTCGACCAAAGGTTAAAGTCCGTGTAGTTCACCAACGGAGTACTGTCTTCCGGTCCACGAATACCCATGTTGTTTACCCGTTGAGGTCGTAGGTGTAATCGATATGTTGAGTAAACGATTCGAGAACACCCTTGTTATATTTAGGATCAAGAGCGATCCCCAGAGGAGTCTTGTTGTAAACCTTGAAGCGAGCCACGCCATACACCATTGCTGTAAACAAGCAAGGTGCTTCAGCCGCAGCCATGAGAATCTTGTTACCCAGCGAACTGAAACTGATACCACCGACCACAGCCAAGAAGTCGCCCATGGTCAGGCCCTTCAGTTTGTACAGCACTGGGTTGCTGAGGATAGCTTCCTGGAGGTCAACGAGGGTCGCCAGACGAGGCAGGTCTTCAATAACACCGAGGATGTAACCTTTCTCGCTACCGAAGATCGAACGGATAACGTTGATCCCCACCAGTGTCAGGTCGGTGCTGTTGCTCTCGCTCAGGCACAGGAAGTAGTAGGCCAACAGGATCTTCAGGGTCAGTGCTTCGTTGGATTCCAAACCGGCACTACGAACGATCTTGCTGCCCAGTGCTTCCGAGAAAGCTTTGGTCGCAATCAGTCGGCAGTTCTTCAGCGGGGTCAGGTTGCCCTCTGCTACGTCGTGTTGCAGGAACGCAGCCAACCGGGAGATGGTCACCTCGTTGGCATGCACGATAGCGTTCGACTTGTTACGGAAAGGGCGCTCATCGTAAACAGTAATCAGTTGGCGGTTGAACGCTTCCATGGTGATCGGGAAAGCGAATACCGGGAACGGATAAGCCTCTTCATTGGTGATAACGAAGACACCCGGCTTTTTGGTAGGGGTCAAGTTGCGAGTAACATGCAACGTTTTAATTGTGCTTTCAATCTTGTCCGTCGACCGATAAGGCTTTCCGGCAGTTGTGTCATAGGCGTTGATCAGCATGGAGGAACCTCTAAAAATAACATGTTATGTGCCAGTGGTATAACACACTGTACGGCCCAGAAATGGCTAGCATACGATTGTTTCAGGACCCACTTCCAGGACATCCACGAGGTTCTCCATGACTGTTCTTCAAAAGATCATCCCGGGGAAGGTGAATAACTACGGTATCAACGACAAGTCGATCCCGGATTATAACGTCACCCAACCCACGTTCCCGCTGCACCTTCCTGTTCTTACCATGATCACGCCAAAGGGCCCACTGGCCAGTGATAAAGGTACCAGCTGGATCAGTACTGCGGATTTCATTCGTACTTTCGGTAACGTACTGGACCACCATACCCCGTACTACAACCCGAACGCATTGCTGTTGCAGCAACTGATCGCTGGCGGCCAATCCGCTATCGGCGTTCGCCGCGTCAGCGCCAACACCAAGGTAGCCCGCGTTGCTATGTCTGCATTCGTGCAGAAAGTGACCATCAAGGACTACCAGCGTGACCTGGCTGGTAACTTCGTTCGCGACAACACCGGTGCCAAAGTTGAAACCGGCGAAGAGTTCGAAGGCCTGCAGATCGAGATCAAACCTGATCCGGACGCAGCCACCAAAGAAGTCGGTGCGCTGACTCGTCGTACCATCGCAGGCACTCCTGCTGTTGGCGACGTTCCAGCCATCCCAGAAACTGTGGTGTTCCCGCTGTACGAAGCTATTGCTGGCGTCGGCGACGAATACAACCGCAGCGGCCTGGTGACCGGTGTTCGTAACGATATGGTTAACTGGCGTTCCATTGCCGACTTCGTTACCCAGACCGGCGTGTTCCCGTTCGACCTGAAGATGTTCACCGAGAGCGAAGCAGGTATCCGTACCTACGCCAAGACTCCGGCTCGTCTGGAATCCGTGAGCTACACCCTCTTCAAAGCCGAACAGGGTCTGCAGCAGTTCAGCCTGAAGAACGGCTTCGGCCAGTTCACCGGCGCCAACGTTAACCGTAAGGTTAACCTGGTTCAGCAGCCGTTCAACTCGGTCTACTCGTACGACGACCACATTACCTCGCTCTGCCAGGCAATGTACGCCATCGAAAAGCCGAACAACAGCACTCTGGTAGAAGTCAGCCAGTTCCCATTCCAGCAGATGAACCCGTTCACCTGCCAGAACCACACCGGTGCTCCGTACTACGCTCTGCAAATGGGCAGCTCGGTTGCATGGGACATGTCGGGCGCTGTTAAAGCTTCGGGCGGTATCTCTCCGTTCCTGGGTGACGATGGCAAAGTGCCTGCATGGATCGACCAGCCTGCGCTGGATGACCCGTTCAACGTACTGGCCAACGCCAAGTACCCGTTGACCGCCACTCAGGCGTGGGAAGCGACCAACTACCTGATCGCTCGTGACATGACCGAGTACTTGGCCGGAACCGAGACCAAGAACTATACTCGTAACCGTCAGTCGTTCTGGTGGGACGTGGGCTTCTCCCAAGAAGTCAAGGATCTGGCTATCCAGTTGCTGTCCAGCCGTAAGGACATCATCGTGGTACCGGATGCTACTGTCTGGGAACCGGGCAAGACCAACGAGTTGGCCGACGTCTACTCGCGTTTCACTGCGCTGGCAGCTACCTGCCGTCTCTACCCAGAGTCGGAGAAGTGGGGTACCCCTACCAGCCGCGCCGCGATCAACCTGATCGAAGCGTACCTGATCGACGAGCGTACTGGTGACGCGTTCTCCGGTAACCTGGACCTGGCTTACGCCTTCGCCCTGTTCGCCGGTAACTCCCGTGGCACGATCTCGGCTGCCTTCTCGCCGGATAGCAAGGACAACCGCAACCTGCGGACCATGCACTCCCCGAACATCGAGTTCGAAGAAGACTTCGTTGCGAACGACAACTTCAACAACGGTGGTGTGACTCTGCGCCCTCGTAACGTTGAAACTCTGTTCCGCCCAGCGCTGGTCACCGTGTACAACAACCCGGACTCCGTGTTGAAAGACCTGGTCACCAACTTCCTGTGCGTGTGCATCGAGAAGATCGCTCAGGACGAGTGGAACAGCCTGTGCGGCGACACCTCGCTGTCGGCCGGCCAATACATCTCGTTGTTCAAGGACAACGCAGAGCGTAAATGCCGCGATGCACTGGGTGGTCTGGTTCGTCAGATCACGTTCGACCCGTCTTACGACGAAACCCAACCGGGCGGTCGCGCTGTGATGAACACCATCGCTCACGCTTACTTCAACAAAGGTAAGTACATGATGAACCTGGATCTCTTCGCGTACAACGAAGAAGATCTGACTACTGCGTAAGGAGCAGTCAATGGCTACCACCCCAGTTCCAGTCAAGTCGAGCGCTGGTTCGAACACGAACTACCCTCACCGTACTGACAATACCCTGCTCAGCGCCAGCGATCCGTTCGTTGTTGCGATGGACCAGGAAAACCGTCCCGTCATCAATGGTGACGACGGCGGCATGTACGGTTGGGCCGGCAACGTTTTCGAGTACATGTCGGCTCAGCCACACGTCTCGCAACAAGCCTGGTGCATCGTTCTCAGCACCCCTGCAATGTTCTCGCGTCTGCCAGGCGGCGATAAGCTTCACTCGCTCTGCAAGGCTTTCTTCGAGAACCGTTCGCAGTCGTTCGAAGGTCTCCGTGACTCCACCGAAGTTAACTTCGGCGCGATGGAATGGACCGGCCACAAAATGTCGATCCCGGTCGGCGCTACCCGTAGCCTGGGTGCGGTAACGCACACTGTTTACGACGTGGAAGGTGAGCCCTTCACCAACATGATCAAGATCTGGTCGCGTTGGGGCCTGATGGATCCTGAGATCCTGAACGCCAAGATGGTCATCCTCGACGATCCGGGAGACATGTTGCTCGACGAGACTTCGTACTCGGCGATCTACTTCGAGCCAACCCGCAACATGAAGGACGTGTCTCACGCCGCCATCGTTGTTGGTGGTCAGCCGGTTAACACCGTGCCGATCGAGCTGAAGCGCAACAAGTCGGAAGAAAACACCATCCGTCAAATCCAGATGGAATTCACCGGTGTAGTTGAGTTCGACACCCTGGCGGTCAAGACCATTGCCCGTCAAATGCTCGCGCTGTTGCCGTTGTACAACCCTGATGCTATCACTGCACCGCCTGGCTTCCAAGAGCGCACTGCGATCCTGGAGAGTCTGAGCGACGCTGGTACCATCGAGCGTATGACCAACTCGAAAGCAACCGTGGCCAACACGGAATACTTGGGCTAATAACCCGAGCGTTGAAACAAGTAATAAACCCCTACCCCTCCTCACGGATGGGGTAGGGGTTTATTATGTCTTCTCATTTTTCAAATGGCTTATAGTCGCTATTGTCGTAGATAAAGATCTGACCGTAGATACTAACGAGCCCGTTGTTGTTCCGGTTAACGACTTCATTAAAGATCATCAGGTCTGTCGGATGGAATGCACTCTCATCCACAGCAGTCGGTGCGTTGACACAGATGTACTGGCACATTTCCTTATTAGTGAAACATGTAGGAAACTTGCATTCCCATCCTAGCACGTGACCATCGAGCTGAGGAACTTTAACGTTAACATCACGGATCATTCTGACGGTTCCGGCATACACACCTAGACGGTACCAGAACTCCATACCGTCATCCAGTAGGCTAATGCCATAACGCAACCCACGCCTTTCCCTGCGCCGAATAATCAGCAACCCAGCGATCGTAAGCCAGACAACGCCCACTGCCAGATTCATGATGAAATCAACCATGTTGATTTACCTTTTAGCGAATATTCGATTGTAGTTATTCTTCACTAGATCACCGATGGCTCCACGGTCATCGGCAATAATCTGGAAGTTCCGGAGCTGCTCCTGTTTGTTGTTGAGAACCATGATCGGGAGTGCTTTCCAAGCTGTTCCCTTCCGACCATACTTTTCTGCGAAGTGCTCTGCCAACTCTTGGCACCACTGATCGGGTCCCATAGGTGTCAGATTAGGCGTAGAATTGTTTTTAACGAAGTCGATAACGAGCTTCGCTGGATCTGGATAAAACACATCTGCAAGTAACCGCACCTCCTGCGCTATGACGGCGATTTGAGTGTCCACTGAAGGACGCATGTTGGTAAGGGTCATTCGTCGGCAGCAATTAAAGATAGACTTGATTTCCTCATCCGTGAAGAAAGCATCCGCGTGCTCGTTCAGGAACACCACTGCAAAGGCCCCAGAAGCGTCGTGGGGGTGTTGTCCGTCGTAAGTGCGACCAGTCTCCATTAATAATGTAACGGCGTACATGATCGATCTCATGCCTTCTGGGAGGCTATGGAGATCCGACAGGTCCTGTGCAGTCCTGAGAGCTTTAAGCAACCAATGATGATCATACCCGTCTGGATTCTTTTTCATGTGGTTGAAGATCTTGAAGATAAAGTCCAACGGGACGTAGCCACCTGCTACTTCAATGATCCCCTGAAAGGTATCCAGATTCTTACGGTCTACCGCACGGAAACGGTTGATCATAAACTTGCTCCTTTAAACAAAAAAATAAAGGAGACGAAGAAGGGAGGATAACCTCCCCGGCGTCAATCAACTTCAGTCAGAGATTGAAAGTTCTCTGAGAAATCGAATTTGCTTTTAATCGTCTCCGGAACACACTTATCTGAAACGATCTTGGTGATGTCTTTCTGCACACTGTAGTAAGCAGAGAGAACGCCACCTTTATCCACTACACCCACGGTTACAAACTCGGGTGGCTCCGATACGTAGATCTCTCGGATCTCAGTCGACTCAGTAGTAGACAGAGTACGCGAAGTACCCATGTCATTACCTTGTCTAACTGTGGTGCGTTCTGGGCGCACGAGATCACTACCGTAAAGGATCGTGAAGGTATCGGTCTTTGGATCACGCATAACGAGTACACGTTTGTTCGCCGTAGTGTTGCAATCCAACAACACGTCTTCATGATGACCAGGGATCTCATCAGGAATATCAGCGAAGGCGTTGCTGAAAGAACCCAACAGATAAATCAACGCCAGAGAGAAGAACACTTTCATTTGAAGCTCCTTGGTCTTAAAAGAGATAACGAGACTCCCCAAAAAATAAAGAGCAGAGGAAATCCCCTGCTCCTTACCTTGAGGTAATTAGAACGTTGTTACGTTCTCTACGGTACCGCACGACCATTTGGCAGTGCGAGCTTCGTCGTTGTACTTGGCAATACCATCAGCCAAGGTTACACTCAGACGCTTTGGAGTGTGGATCACGCCACCTACCGCACGGGTAGAGATGTGAGCAACACCTTGATCGTCCAGGTAAACTTCGTTCAACGAGAAGTAGTCATCGTGGATCAGAGCAACTGGGATAGAAGAATCCCCTTTGTCCAGAGTAGCCACGCCGCACAGTTGCAGCTTACCACCATTACCACGGTGATCGTCGAGCACCAAACCGTTAACCGATTTGACTGCCGCGACTACTGCTTCGAAGCCAGTGAGAACTCGAGTTTCCGAGGTCACTACTTCTGGTTCAACTTGCGTTGCAACCATTTCAGCAGCCTTCTCAGCCAGAACAGCACGTGCTTTGATACCTGCGTCGATCAGCTTGTTAACGTGCTTGCTGATGTTGTCTTGCGGGTAGTAAGTGCACACGATACCTTCCAGACCATCGGAAGTCAGTGCTGGCTCGCCGATGAAACCTTTCAGAGCATTTGGTGCGTGCCAGGTCAGGATGAATGCCTGCTTGGCTTCTGGCTTCGGCGTGTAACGTTCGAATACCACAACGGTACCCAGAACAGTGCCCACCAGAACGATGCGACGTTCAGTGTCAGGGCAGATCGATTTAACTACGCGACCTTCAGGTACGTAGCAATCAACAGCATGGTCAAAGTAACCAGTGCCGTTTTTCCACTCAGGGTCGAATGGAATTTCGAAAGCGATGTTGGACAGCAGTTTAGCGAAACGGTCAGCCATGAAAGAAGTAGTAGTAGTCATGAGGTATTGCTCCAGAGTGTGAAAGACATTGATTGTCTTTATCGTACTGGTAATATAGACCTGAAAACAAATGTATCTTAAATATAACCCCTCCTAGCCTTTGCGGGCTAGGAGGGGTTATAGTGTGGTTCACACAACTTTCTTGCGGTGGTCGCTACCGATGGTCAACTCAAACACTTCCTTAACCGGTATGATACCTGTGCGCACGTACAGCATGAGGTGCGGAACGTTGGCAGCATACTTGTTGTAACCGAGGTCAAAGTCATCACGGGATCTAGCCTTCAAGTACCCATACTTCGTAACGTCACGAGGTAGGGTCTTAATCAACGCAATGAGACTGGCTTTATCAAAACCAATCTCGTGATACTTGCGCTGCATCTTGAGCTCCTCGACCTTCCACTTGGCCAAGATCTTGGGATCGTCATCTTCCCAATTGTGCTCTTCAGAGAACTTATCCAACAGCTCTGTCCGTCGATCACTCTCTACCATGCGGAAGTTGAACTCATCTTCCAGATCAGCTACCTCGACCACGTGCTCATAAATCACATGACCTTTAAACCAGAACGGATGACCTTTATAAAAGATCTCCGGCATGAGCTTAGAAGGAATGGGATCGAAGAAGACTGAGATGTGATCCAAGTAATCGTCAGAGACTCGCATACCCGGACGCATCGGAAGCCCTGTTACACGACGGCTTTGTAACTGATCGTAATGCGCACCGGAGTAATGGTAGAGTTTCATATCACACCTTACTTGCGTACGGACAACGGCATACCGAACTCGTACTGCTTAGCGGGCTCAGAGTTCTTGACGAAGTCAGGGTTCTCTTTAAGCCCGTTAGGGTTGTACGGTGGACGTTCCGGAGGGGTCGTGGAATAGACCTTTCCGTATTGCTCCAAACGGAGCTTGTCGATCATTTCGTCTTCAGCAGACATTTTAAACCTCGGATGTATGTTTGATACTTACCGAGCCCCCAGGAAACGCATCTTGAATGACTTGTACACCTTTGGTGCTAGGTCGCTGGCGCATCAGATTCTTCAGCTCTTGCAGATACGGCAGGATCTGTGCGAACACTTGTTCCTGTGACTGCATAGCATCGATCACTCGATACTGTTCAGGGTACGTCGTCGACATGGTCAGATACATCGACCGCGCGTTCTTCAGCTTGGTCAGCTCTAAGTTATCGAACTGATCACTCGCCATCTCTTCTGGAGAGATACGTTGCAGGAAGACTTCTGGCTTACCGTCCAGCAAGAAGGTCATATCCGGGTTGATACCATGTGCCAACTGATGGATGCCTTGCAACACACCCAGATCTACACCTAAGGCACCGCCCTGGAACGCGTAGGTGGTGTCTGCGAAACGATCGCACAGAACCACCTTACCAGCCCGCAACGCAGGCAGGATGACCTTCTGGACGTTCTCAGCGCGGGCTGCATTAAACAACAGCGCCTGAGTGATAGGTTCCAGTTTATCAGGATCACCCGGAATACCTTCGCGACACAGCTTGCGCAGATATTCAGCTGCAAACGTGCCACCCGGTTCACGAGTACGAACGTAGTCCAAACCGCCATCTTTACAGAAGGCTTCGATCTTGTCCAAGACTGTGGACTTACCAGCCCCGCCCAGACCGTCAACAACAACAAATTTGCCCTTCATAACTGCTCCGTTATTTCGCCACGTAATCAGGCATGGGTTTCTTTAAGAAGTGCGCTTCAATAGCATCCTTCAGCCACGCTTCATGACCGGGTTCGCCGTGACGGATCTTTTCATACAGCGCCGGGATTAGTCCCAACGTGGTGCTTAATTCTTCTGCGAGCACTGGACATTGCTTTTCTTTACAAACTGAGTGCAGTCGCATTTGCAGCTGTTCAATTTTAGACGCCAGTTCGATAGACATTAGAAGGGCCTCATGGTTGTCCCATAGAGTTAGTTCCCGCTATGAACTGCCATCTCGTGAATGATGTGATTACGAACACGTTCTTTCATCAGCTTAGGAATCAACCGCATCTCTTTGAGGATATCTTCCTCATTGAGGTAGATGTCACCGTTCACCCCTTCTTTCGAGTAGGGACGGAACAACAGAGATTGCCCAGCATTACCCAGTTCAATCAACGGCTTACGACTACGCTTGAAGTTGTATACGTAGATATCCGGTGCGAAGTGTTTCCGTTCAACCAGAACAACAGTCAACTGCCCACAGACAAACACACCATCCACTCCACCATTGAAAGCACGTGTTGTTTGGTGGTACAGATCAGTAAGTTCTGTGGTCGGTTCTTTAATACGGTTGCTGCTCATAGGAAAATCCTTTTAACAAAAATGTAGCGGTAATAACCCTGCCCCCGAAGGGGCAGGGTTAGCCGGATTAGAACACCGCTGGTTCTGCGGACGCTGCTTTGTCAACAGTTTCCAGGACGAAGTGTTCGATGATGTGCTTTTCCAGATCGTAGATCTGATCGAGGATCATTTGCGACCATGGCTCGAACGCAACTTCGCCTGTGAAGACTGGATCGCTCAGCAGCTGATCTGCAGAAGCCCAGCACACCGCGTCGTTCATTTCTTCTTTCATGTCGAAGCCGACAGCGTCAGCAGCATGAATAGCGTAAACCACGCCGAAGTGAATGGTGCCGACGTAACCCGGCAGCGGGCTACTGTCCATCACGAAACCGACTTTAGGGAAGCCGTCGTTGTACAACGGGTCGATAACCAGATCGGTAATGTCGCTACCGTTCTGATCCAGCAGGATTACTTCTTCGCCGTATTCACGAGCGAAAGAATCTTCCATGGATTCGAACATGTCGACTGCTTGAGTCATCTCGAACTCACCGCCACCCAGATCGAGTTGGTGGTACGACAGGTCGAGACCTTCGATGTGGCCGCCGGCGCCCAGAGAGAAAACCGATTGCAACTCTTTGTTGGCGTTCTTCTTGTTGCGCTTGTAGACCAGGAACAGCAGACGCGGGGCTACTGGGTTGGACCAGTCGATGCGGTAAGTCAAGCCATACGCGATACCTTGGCGCAGCAGGTCGAACTTGGCGATCAGGGAACGCACAGCACCCATGACACCTTGATCCAGATCTTTCATGGCCTGATGGATAACATCCGGCGCCATCAGGGTGAACGCGTTGTCACGAACGATCTCAGCCAGAATGGCCGGGTGAACGCCGTAAGTGGTTTCGGAATGTTTCGGAAGAGACTTCAGGATCATTGTGTTGCTCCAGGTTAGTAACGTTTGTGTTGGTCGAGGCGGGCAATGCCGATGCAGTGTACTTCTTCCCACGGCTTGCCGAAATTGTAGAACATATGGATAACCCATCCCAGTGAAAGCTTATGAGTATCCGTTTCGAAGTTGAATGGAACGGTTTCCAAGTCGATCTTTGGTCGACTTGGTTCATTCATCAACAAGGCAATCAAGGCGTCCCGAGCAGCATGCCCGTCGGTAGGGTACTCAGGATGCGCAGTACGACGCCACACCACCCACGGGTTGTCGGTAGCGAGTTTGACCGGCGGACCGAATGGGCTCGGTTCATTATCTTCAGGCTGGTAGTGTTTACCAACAACTTTATTTCTTTCAAAACCATCTAACTCGGCAAGCAGTTCTTTGTAAGATCGTGGTTCAATCTGGGCGGTAAGGTTTTCTAACAAGTGCTTCAGGACATTCTCCAGTTCTTCCATACCGAACTTACTCGCGTCGGAGTAGATCTGTAGGTCTGGCTTGATGCTCGCCAACAACGAAGCGGTGTCTTGGAAGTGGTAAACTTCCAGCTTCTGAGCAACAGGGAATATCCGGACGTAAAACTGACCAACTGGCAAACACCCGTTCATTGGATTGAAGACATCCAACTCGACGAGTTTGTTAAACGTTTTCATCAGCTCAGCATCAGGCGATACAACATTAGCCGTCAGAGGTTCTGCTTCCTGATTCCGCTGAAGCTTTATCCACTCGTCTTTATCACGGACGAACAGATCGTTCTCAGGGTGACCGGTGGGTAGACGCAACCGGCACTTCAAAGAGCGGTTGATCAGCACGGCCATGTTGTCACGGAACCGCGTGAGTGCGTCAATAAGGACGTCTTCTTCAAGACCCTGAGTGTGATAGATCTGTTCCCGGTTAGACGCCTTGTAAGTGAACCAAGGACGCGAGGTGATCTCAGGGTATGCAACACTACCCACCAAACGGCGAAGGCTAAGCGTGCGCTCATCAGACTTAACTGCGAACACAACGCTCCCTACCAACTGCTCTGGGAAGTCGACATCAAAGATGCCCATCTGCTCCAGTTCAGCCAAAAGCTTTTCTACTTCACTTTCCATCTTGATGCTCCTTCACAATAATCGCTTCAGCCGCTTCTAAGACGGCTACAAATTTGTTCATCCACATATCTGTACGAGGAGTACCTGTCCAAGACGTACAACGCGGATAAAACCTGGCGACCTGTATATAGACCTCTTTACCGGGTTTATCGATGTGATCTGTCTTCATCCAGATACCCGCTCTCTTTAACTTACTGTCAAAGAGAACTTTAAAATCTTCCGTTCCGTGACGTACTGCATACTGGCGCTTTGGTATATTGACTACGCCGACGTCAGCCATCCGCTTAAAGAGGTTGTCAATTTGAATAACGATGGACATAGGACACCGACGAAAAATGAAAATGCGCTATAAAACGAAGCTAAGGATCTCTCCTTAGCTCCACCATTAACCTGCTGCCGCTACCTTGTCGATGTTCAGAATCACATCGTTCAAAATATCTACAGCGAATGCTTCGCCGATGGTCTGATCGTCACCGTAGATTTCCTCGGTGCCGTCGATACTCATCTTGGCAATGTACAACAGACCAACAGGAAGAACACGATAGATCAACACGTGCTCAACAGTACGCTCGATCTGGAAACGCCCGCCATCCGGTTGACCATCTTCGATCTTGATCACAGCGAACGGTTTGTTACGTTCCGTCATCAGGTCATTAAACGTCTTAACAGCAGCGCGTAATTCAACTGCGTCATAACCAGCGTATTTACCATCTTCCAAAATAACAGGCATAACGAGATCCTCATAGGGATGACCAAGGATTGCTCCTCAGTCATCCCTTATTGAAAGTGGTATTAACCGAACAGTTTGGTGGCCAGCGCGGTGCTTGCGTCGCGTTGTTCAGTCAGCCAGCTGGTTTGCTCTTCGCTGTGAACGTAGTCGATAGCGGTGCTGCTGATGCCCCACAGGAAGTCGTCGCCAACTTGCTGTTGCAGGTGGTGCTGGGAGTTAACGGTGAAGCCGCCGAAGTCCAGGGTGCCGTCAACAGTGGTCAGCTTGTTGTTGTCAGCGAACTGAGTACGGGCGATTTCAGCTACGGCCGTTTCAGCTTGGGCGGACAGTTGGTTGATCACGCTGACGTGGGACTGCATCGATTCCGCAGTAACACCTTCTGGCAGTTCCAACTTCGACGCATCGAAAGTAACGTGGTTGGTCGCCTTGTCGTAGTTGCTGTTATCGACCAGAGACTTAACGCCAGCGTTCATGAAATCGGTGTAAGAGTTGTTCAAGCTCATTGTAAAAAACCTCTTGGGTGCCATTAGGAAAGGGGGAGAGAAAGAGAAGGTGTTAGTCACGTTCCCCCAGACGTTAGTCTGTCTCTTCCCCTAAGTAATATAGACCTGAAATCTTTTTACGCTTGTTAGCCGATCAGAGTGCTACGGATCTGATTGCCTTCATCAGCACCCGCAACAACTTCTACCGGACCTTGAGCATTGGCCACTACGCTGCCGTCTTTCTTGAACTCAACCACGTTGCCATCTGGCATTACAACACGCACATCGAGATTCGCCCACTGCGCACGCACGTGATCAATGGTAACCTGTGGATCCGGATCATCCTTGTCGATGATGACTTCGATAGGACCGCCAGCCAGCACAGTGCCCATCTCACCGATGTTGCCGTAGTCGGCTTCGCTTTCCAGCATTTCCAGCACGTCGAACGGGTTGGTCAGTTTCAGCTCTTCACCAACACTGTAACTGTAGTAGCTGATAACCTGACCGACAGTCTTCAGGAAGTACAGCTCATCGAAACCGTCGCCTTCGAACTTGACGCTAAACAGGTCGATGATACCGGCGTAATGCTCGGCAGCCTTTTCAGGACTTTCAGCCAGATCGAAACGAGAGGCCAGATAAACCACCAGCGCTTCTGCCTTGGCCTTAGGGGTCTTGGCAACAACGAAGTCAATCACGCCGTCGTCGAAACCGATCAGGCGAGTAGCGACGATCTTGAACAGCTCGTCAGCTTCCTGGAACTCAGCGGCCGAGATACGGTTGCTGATGGAAGTGTTGGTGAAGTTCTCGGCGGCGATGGTGTTCTTGGTCCATGCGTTAGCGCGTGCACCGACCGAGCGCATGTACTGTGCCATGACCTTGGCGATGTAGATACGTACTGCGTCGCCCTTCTGGGTGCTCTGGAAGATACCTTTGATCAGGTGATCACCGGTGTTGGCGTCTTTGCAGTTGTCCCACTCTTTGTTGGAGGTGTCGCGGAGTGCGGCGATAACCTTCGCAGAACCCAGAGTGTCGCGGAGAACGTTTACGAAGGACAGTTGTTCCAGCATCTGGGTTGCAGCTTGAGTTTTATCATCCATTACATCATTCCTCATTTAAAAATTGTGTGCGCCCCGTTAGGCTATAGGTATGCGACCACTGTTGAAAAATATAAACATAGCCCTAGGGCCAAGAGCCGAAGCCCTTGACCCTAGAGAATGTTGTTTACATGAACACCGACAGCGAGCTCGAACGCACCAGTTTAATTGGTTTGTCCTGGGTGTAGCGCTTCTTCAAGTCATTGACCATGGCCTTGACACGATCGAAGCTTTCGTTGCCAGCAAAGCGAGCCATTGCGGCGTCGCTACCCATGTGCTTATCGCACAGGAAGAAGAACTCATCGACAGTAGTCGACACTTCCGCTGGGGTCGAATCCACCAACGCGGAGGACATGAAGTCTTCCAGACCCGCGGTACGGTGTTTGCAGGCATGCAGCATACCTTGCTCAATCACCATATCGTAAGTCGAGAAGTAATCCACCTCACGGTTACGCTCCCCCATTTTCTGCGGTTTGGTTACAGTACGGATACTGAACGCAGTGTTCATGTCAGGATCTTCGAGGCTGGCTTGCATGATGTGACCATGCACGCCGAACGGACGAACTTCGATCTGGTTGTAGATCGGATCCTTATCGCCACCCGCCATGACCCAATGGATCTTCCGGATAGCGCCACACACGTTTGGTTCCATTACCGTACGCAGACGGTGGATCCACTGGTAGATGTCGGTGATCGGCGTTTGCACGATACGACCACCGACGTTTTCCCAGAAGTACTGCGGTGGGTGGCCGAGTTCGCACTGAACCTGCCCTTCAGACACCCGACGGTTAAGGTCGCTGTCTTCCCGCATACATTCTTTCAGGTAATCGTTGAAACCGTAAACGATACCTGCCCGATTGGGAATGTTGAAACCACCGGCGTTTACCAAGTAGTAAGCACCACCCGGATCCATTGGTTTCAAGATCCCCTTTTTACCGCTGCCCTCGAGAATCGTGTTGCCGAAGGTAATGATCTTCGTCATGTTGTTGGGACCCCTTTGATTACTTTCTCCAAGTCAGTGACTTTGGTATCAGGGTTCACAATAGCGGCCAAGGTGTTATCTTTCATATAGCCACCACCCAGTTTCGGGAAGGTACCATCAATCAAAAGACCGCTGTTGTTGAGACCCACAACTACTGGAGGTCTCCCTTCTAACATTGCCTTACTTCCCCGGTACGGTTTTTCCAGATTGTCTGGATCACGAAACATCAGCGAAGTGAATATTCGCATTACCTGGGGACTACTACCCACATCAGCGCCGCTTTCATTCCTGGCGTTGTCAAACAAGGCCGACAGAATGTCTTCGTCAACATACCAAGGTAACTTGGCGTAGTAGAGGAACTCCATGTAAAACGCATAGGGCTTGTTCGGGTCCTGAATCACTTTGCGGTTCTCAATCACCGTGTCGCCTTTGGTGAATTCCAGAACCAGATACTGAACCCCTTTAATACCCACTTCACGGATACTGAGCGGCACTAGGGTGATGTCCATTAGTGCTACCAGGGAAGCGTAGGACTCCCCCGGTATTACCAACCCCAGCACAGCCACTGTCGACACTGTCTCCTCAACGGTAGCCATTCCATTGTCTACAAAACGTTTAGGGAGATGGATTTCAAAGTCCCGCTTAGCAACAACGGAACCATCTTCCAACTCGTCGAACAGTTTGTCGCCTATCGACGGATCGTGCTTGAGATTCTCAACATCCATGCCGAGTTATGCCTTATCCAAAGAACGAGAGACGATCAGGTTGATCACCGACACGTGTAGGCGCTCACGCTTGTCTGCGATGTTGTCACAGTCAGCAGTGGTGATGAAGGTGTCTTCGATGATGTCGGCCGCCATCTGAGCGCCGCAAGCACGCAGGAACACAGGCACCAGCGGAGTAGACAACACAACTGCCAGACGAGGATCTTCGTCGCCTTCAGCGATTGCCATTTCACCGTCACCGAGTTTGTCGGCAATAACGTAATGGGCTTTTTCCAGCTCGCTGTAGAAGTTCTTCTGGAGCCAGGTCGACATCATGTCGGTGCTGTTCTTACGCAGCTCGCCAACACGTGCAGCCAGTGCAGGGGTTTCAGCGATGAACTCACCGATGGCCTTCAGACCACCAGCCACAAACAGCTTGGTCGATTGCAGAGTCAAACGCTCATGGATCGAAGCGTAGTACTCTTTGGCCTGACCAGCACCCAGCGATGGGTTGTCGATCACCGATTGCAGTTGCAGACTACCGCCGGTCAGGTTCGCCCAGAAGTAACCCTTGATCATTTCGCCGAAGCTCACGTGAGCGGCATCAATGCGATCCAGCATGTCGTTGGTGTAGTACGCACGCACTTCGCCGGACATGAAGCGGGTGTCCTTGAAGTTGCTGTTCGGATGGTCGGTCAGACGCACCGGCTTCTCTTGCACCAGCACCAGCTTGCGAGCCTTGTAGCTTTCAACTACGGCCTTCAGGTGGATGAGGTACAGGGTCATGCCGTTCCACATCAAGTTGACGAAGGAGCGGTAGGTAGCCAGATCACCAACCTTGAGCCAAGGCACTGGATCTTCTTTCGCGTACATCTTGGTCAACAGGACGTACATCTTCAGCAGCAGGTTAACCCGCAGGGTCTTGACCTTGGAGAAGTCGAACACGCCATCCTTGTTTTCGAACAGGTTACCCAGTTCGTTGATGTTGCTGAGGAAGGAAGCTGCGTTGTTCAGGGACTCGTCCTGGCTGGAGATGATCTCTACCATGTCAGGATGCGAGGAGTCGATGAACTTCAGAACAGTCGAGTCTTCCGGCCATTCGAATTGCAGACGTTCCAGACCGCGCAGATCAACCGAGGTATACGACAGAGACTTGTCGCGGACTTCAGCAGGGTACAGCGCCGACTTGAAGAACGGATCGTCGATGTTGATGAAGCTGACGCGGAACATGTCAGTCGTCAGACTTTCCAGACGGCCCTTCGAGTACAGCAGGTTGGTGGCGTTAACAATCTTGGACGCCAGCGGAACGCCGTAGTCGCGGATGTTGTTCATGGAGTTGCGGATGATCTCGGCCAGACGATCACTTGCAGCTTCCAGGGTTTCGGTGTGCATACCGTTGGAAGTGGTAGCAACGATCTCTTTACGGAAATCGTCGGTGTACGCCATGGCGCCGATGGATTCGCCGTTCAGACCTTCGATGATGGTCGTCGGAACGATGGAGGCACCGGTAACTGCAATCAGCTCGCCCAGAGCAATGCTCGATTCACGAATCATTTCGAAGTCCCTTTAGTGCGAGCCACGATGGCCTTGCTGATCTTTTCATCCTGGATCGATTCGTCCAGGGGTGCGATGAATTCCAGGCCCAGTTTGGCGACGGTCTTCTTTACCAACTCTGTGACGTTAGCCACAGTGATGATTTTGTCAATCAAAGCTTTGTCAGTCATCGACTGATCTCCTTTAAAGGGGTGGTTGGATTAGGCGGCGACCGACAGGATATTCCGGTTAGCCGGATCCAGACCGTCGTAGTAAGCTTGGGAAACACGTGTACAGATTTCGCCAACAGTAATGGCGCCATCTTTGTCCAGATCGAACCCGTTGTTTTGCAGGTACGACTTGGCGATGATTGGAACATCGGAATTCTTGGTGAACAACACCTCATCCGGACCTTTGCCAACAGCGGCAGGGTAGAAGATCGTCAGGTAGAAGTCTTCCATGCGCTTGTAAACCTTGCCACGGCTTTCCCACATGGCGAAGTACTTGAAGACCAACTCCAGCTGATCCATCTGGGACATAGCCTTAACAGCTTCCAGAGTGATGCTTGGATCTTTCAGGAACTTGGCCAGATCTTGGCAAGCCGCATCGCCGAACTGGATCAGACCAAAGTACTTGGCCCCACCGTTGTTCTGCTTGGAAGGACTGAAGGTGTTACCGGACTCGAAGCTCATGCAGCCCATGAGGCCGTGTGCAGCGTTTGCCCAGTAACCCTTGGCATCACACCACTGCTTGACGCGTTGAGTGAAGATGCCCGGCACCCGCTTGCTCCAGCCGAGGTCATAGACCGGCAGCTTGTTCGCTTTACGATAAGCGACGAATGCAGCATAGAAACCTTTGAACGTACCGGGACCCATCAAGCCATCGACGGCACCGGTGTACAATTGGAACAACTTCAGATTGCTCTGAATGCCCATGATGCCATCTTTAGCACCAGCGAAGTCGGAGCCTGCGGAGATGGAAACGAGGGTCGTTTGACCCCCGGCAGTCGGGAGACGGCAGCCATGAAATAACTTCAAGACTGCATCCCGAGTTCCAGTACCCCAGACACCGTCAATCTTGCCAGTGTAGACAGCCGCTTCCTTTAACAGGACTTGGATGTCTTTAACACCGTTGACGGTACTGTAGTTCATTTATTGGTACCCCTGTAAATAGCGATGAACTTCCGAGTGATCTGGATAGTCACTTCGTTAGACGCCAGTTTATCCCGAAGGCTAAGAACCATCCGGTTAAACATACCTTTAAAGCTAGCCTTCACGTCGATCTTGCGCCCGTCGCGTGTCATCAAAGCCTTCTTGATCACACTACCGACGGTACCCTTCATCTGGTTGCCGATGACGTATTTGTCGGAGATGGTGCTTGGGTCCATCGACTCCACGTAGATCTCGAAGAGTGCTTTGCCCGGAGCCAGTACCGGTTTGTTCACGTTGAGGTTGTTACTCACGCTACCGGTTTCCGACTTGGTGCTATCGATAGAGGCTTTGCGTTTCCGCAGCTTGTCGTTAGCCACAATGAACTTGCGCACACCTTCGGACATCTTCTCCAGTGGAGAGTTGTAGGTTACATCGATTTGAACGACTTCACCGTGGTGAGTGGAACGGACTTGCTTAATGCCTAGCCGGTTAACATCACTGGCCAATTCATTATCACCTCCGCCACCGACTTGGTGGTCGTCTTCGATTTCGCATAAAATCGCGTCGTAGTCGATTTGATCCCCTACTTTCACCCGGAAGTTAACGACTTGCTCGACATCAACAGCAAAGCGTTTAATCTTGATGAAAGGAGTAACCGATTCTTCCATGATCTCTTTCGAGATAGCGATGGAGTCTTCGTAGGTATCTTGGTCTTCTACCAACGCAATGCGAACCATACGACCTGCGTTCCAAGCAACTTGACCTGGGCAGAAGATATCCCGAGTAAACCACTGCTTGTCGAAGCCGAGGACATCACCCTTCTTGAACTTGTCGCCTACTTTCATATCGGTAATACGAGTGTGTCGGTGGTACTCACCGCTTGCCTCACCGATCTCCAGACCCAGAGGGTATTTGTCGACAGTCCCATCCGCATACGTCACTTCCAGCATGTCGTCGGTAACCTGAGTCACCTTACCGTCATCGCTCGCCACCTTACTGTACAACTCGGAAGTACGGTGTGCGATGATGTTGTCATAACCGGTACGACTGATGTTCGGGCTGTAGTTCTGTGCGCTGACCGCTTGGCTAGCCTGTGTGCTGGTAAACATCCCCCGCTTAGGGTCGTCCTTAGACATACCAAAAGCCAAGTTACCCGTTACCGAGTTAATACCCGTCAAGGAAGGTTTCTCCTTGAGGTTGATGTTGCCCCGGTAGTCTTCGATGCGAGGGTCAGAAGTCAGGTAGGTAACGAAACCTACTTGCCCGCTGTCCTTGTTCGCCTCAGACACAATGCCCCGGTAACTGTCCAACTGAACACGGTCACGCTTAACGACGGTGATACCACTACGACCACCCGTACCACCGAAGGTCAGCTCTTCCTGATCCTTACATTGGTGAATCGGGTTAACTTCCTCTACCAAGTTCACCGAGGTGTCCTTGAGGATGTTCACAATCACCGCTTCAGGGTTAATGTCGAGTTTCTGCTTACGACCCTTGCCCTTACTGCGGAACTTACGAACAGAGCTCACCAGCTCACGGTACATGTGCCCCGCAAAGCGCTCGTAGCCAACGACCCGTTGTTCCTCGATCTCTACACCGTGTCGAGTGTAATCGGTCTCCAGCAGCTTCGTAGCGTCAATCAGCAGGTGGTGGAAGGAAGTGGAGTACCCCATGCGCTTCAACTGATCTTTGGAGATCGGGTCGATAAACATGTCGTAGAGGTTCTTCATTTCCAAGAACTGTTGTGGACGGACTTTCGGATCCCCCATCAAAGGACCCCAAATGCCTTTGTTGTTCAGGTCACTTCGGCTGAAGTTACTGATGTTGGTCAACTTAGGCATGCCACCGAAGATCAAGGTGGTCAGCTTCTCACGACGGTTGAAGATCAGATACTCGTCGTTAAACTGGATGGAATATTCGTCAGGCCCCAACTTCGGACGGGTACCCATAGGCACCGAGCGAGTTTCCGCTTTGATAACCTTTAACAGCTCATCAATACCGAAGTAGTAGCAGAGCACAACACCCATCGGGAACGGGTAACCGCTGATGTTGATCACGGCGTACTCGCTAGGAGTCTTGGCGCCATGGATATCCAGCAGACCTTCAATGGTGTTGAACTCTTTCTCGTCTAGGTACAAGTTACCGTAACTGTCGATGGTCAACGGTTTCTTGTCCTTCACGCCAATAAGGAACATGTCCTGCTTGGTGTACTTCTTGAACTGAGGGTACTCTTCCAGCAACTTGTCGATGCGGAAGTCCAAAGTAATATCACCTTTGGCGATCCATTGGAACTTGGTGGCAAAGAGGCTGTAGATACGCGGACTGACCAAGTCTTTGTTGTAACCGCTACCACGGCTCAAGGTAATCCCGTTCGCAGCCACAGAGGCCTTCAGGAGGACTTGCTTGACCATCCACAGACCTAGGTCGTCTACTACCTTCTTGCTGCGAGAGATCATCAGCTTACGGTCGTAGTGGGTGGTCAGTGCAACCTTGTCTTTACCAATCTTGCGAACTACCAGCTCCATCCGTTGCAGTTGGAGGTGGGTCTTAACGCCGTCGACCATGAACGCACCATCCTTGCCCACGCGAGGCATGCGGATCTGGTGAGTCGATTGTTCGCCATCAACATGATGAACCTGGAACCCATAGACGTCATAGGAACCTTCAACACCGGAAACAATGGTGTGTTTGAAATCGTTGAGAGCGAAGCCGGCGTTCTGAATACTGACAACCATACGAGCAGTATCTTTGTGGAGGAACTTATCCACATAGCCCTGCTTCAATACCTTGGCACGACTCACCAACATACTCTCATCGAGAATAGTGGGGAAGTTACCTTCGATCTTGGCGTCACTGCTGAGGGTCTTCAGTTCCTTGTCGTCAATCTCAATGAACTCAGCCAGCGTCTGACCGTTCTCCATCTTGATCTTGTAGACTTGGGTACCCTTGCGCATGAAGAACTGTTGCTCAGCAACCGTCAGGACGCCATCACGCGCACGTTCTTCAAGAGCTGCGGAGATACCACTCTCCAGCTTAGGGAACGGATCCTTGGCGGTAGAGGTTTCGGTAACAGTGGACTCTTGTTCCAGTAGAGTGTCATCTACATGGGATGTCCATTCCTCAACGCTCTCAGGATCGCTTGCGTCTCCCTCTTGTCCGGTCCCTTCAGCATCTCCGCTGTCCACTCTTTGAACAGGATCGAGAACATCAAGGATAGAGCCACCACCAGAAACAGTTGGGGTAGTGTCAGTCTTGCCAGAAACTTTGCCCCCTCCTCCTTCGCTGGATGCTCGTCCTTTTCCTTTCTCAGATCCCTTCGCTGCTGCAGCCACAGAGCCAGACGCTTCGGCCTCTTCTCCTTCTCTGACATTTTCCTCCTCCTTTACAACTTCTCCTTCACTAATGCCACCACGAGTGAGGTTCAACAATGCGAGGTAAACCCGCTTAGACACGTTCAGACGCTTTGGATGCCCTGCACGATGACTCTCGGGACCTTTACCTTCCTTTGGTGCGTACTTGCTCTCCAGCAGTTCGTCCAACCAGCCTTTCAGCGTACCCAAATGCAGCACCAAGGAACGACTGTTGAAAGCAAAGATCAGGTGCATGCTGTCGATGGCTTCAGGAGTCAACTTGCCGAACAAGCTGTACTCGGTATCCCCGAAGAGGTAGGCCATCCAGTCCATCAACCAATACGAGCTTTCTGCTTTGGTCAAGCGAACGGTTTTGTTACTGGCATGTGGAATGCCGTCTTTAAAGCTCTCGATGTAGTGATCGTAATCGATCAACAGTTCACTGAAGCTAGGCAGGTGCAACGGCAGGTCAATACGGAAGAACTGCTTACGCTTACCCTTAACAGCTTCTGCGTTGATGCTATCCATCAGCATCGAATAACGGTTGTAGTGTCGCTCGAAGTTAATGAACATCGAAGGACGAGCAACCCACATCTTGTCGATCAGACCGTAAGTCTTGACGATCAACACTTTGTCTTTATTGTAAACGGTACCGATGTCCTTGGTCCAGTTATACGTGTAATGACTCGCACGATATCCCTGGATAACCTTACGGACTTCAATGGCCACCGCACGCCCACTACCTATTACCGGAGTGAAGTGTGTAGGGAACTCGACGAACACATCATCAGGATAGTTACTGATGAATGCTTCAGAAGTGGTAGGACCTACTTCCAGAGGGTTAGCCGGGAAGTAATGAACCAACGAAGCCCGTGGGAGAATGATCTCACCGATGCCAATGAAGTTAGGCGATACCAACTCTTGCTTCTTGCGTTGTACAAACGCTTTGTAGAACATTGCGTACTGAGCCAATGCTTCACTGCCAGTCACAGCAGCCAGAGGGCAAGCAACGCCCAAGGGTTGGTCTAACCACTCCAACCCGGCTACAGACTGCAAGAAGCCTCTCAGTTCAATAGGTTGCTGCATACCGTTATTCCTCCATACCGCTGGTGGCGGCCTTCAGCATAAACAAAATGGGTTCGTTGACAGGGTCATACAGGAAACGACCGCTACCACTGATGTAGTATTCGCGCTTGCCCAGCAGGTCATGCACTTGGGCCTTGCTGTCTTCACCGCAGACGCTGTTGCTGTTCAGTTGGTCGCCGTCGTGGTCGGAGTCGTAACCGGCTTCACGAGTAGGGTCAACCGACATGGCGTCGAAGTAATCAGGGCTGTCAGTCTTGTGCGGGTAGCGAGTGCAGGTTTCCTTGATATCCCAATCAGTGGTACGAATGTTCCGAGTGCTGGCGCCTTCAATAGTCAGAAGGTTAACCTTAGCCGGTACAATCGAACCGATACCAATTACGGGGTAACGAGTCTGCTGTGTCACTTGTTCCATGATGGTCTTGTGACAGGACAGGTAGAACAACTCCATATACGTGATAGGAGTAACCAGTTTCTTGTCTTTACCTTCTGGCAGGTCGTTGATGTCGTTGAGGACACAAACGTCAGTGCCATCATCGTAAACCAGTGCCAGATAGTGGCCGCTGATCATAATAGGCTTGGAACGCAGACGGCTGTTACCGAACCCGTTGAAGAGTTTGGTCAGGCCCGTAGCCGTTGACCATTTCTCGACGACAGCAGGCGCCACCTCAACATATTCATACTCCAGCGTTTTAGTATTCACCAACTTCACACTTTGTGAACCCGGAGTGAAGATGTTTTCCAGGTAGCGAGTGAGGAGTGCATGGATACAGACGTACTGGAAGTTCAGGAGAGCCTGATACAGCCCGATGTCGGTCGTGTTAGGGTCAACCCCGTTGGTCTGGAACAGATTCGGTCTGGAGACCTTACGCGCGGTAATAACGTTACGAGTACCAGACACCACGCCACGAGTAGAAACCCGGCGTTGCATCAGACCTCCCTTGCCGTCCAGCAGGCTGAAGATGTACTGGTCGATTTCGTTATAAGAGTTCTGCAAACCCCAACGCACAGTATCGTACAGAGGGTTCTCAGAATCTTCACCGTTGCTGCTCAACGATACTACGCGAGTACGGAACAACAGCTTGCGGTAGAGTTCGGTGATCTCAGGCTCAACAGGAACCCCGTTAGGCTGGAACTCGATGTCGCGCAGGCCAGCAGGCGGCACCAATACCTTAGGCGCCAGCGCCACTGGCTTGAAACGGCTGATCAAGGCTACCCGTTGTTTCCGTTTATAGGAATCGGTGGTAGACGGTGTCAACTTGTTAAAGTGCTTAATAAAGAAACTGAACCCAGTCTCGCCTTCCAGCAGGTTGGATTTTATGAAATCCTTGGTCTCCGGATCCCATACCGCGTATTCCGTCCCTTTGAGAATTCCGAGGTAGAGACCCTTAACTTGAGCCAGTGCCCCGAAGTACGTCGGGTTGAAAATATCCAACTTGGTATCAATGTACGCTTCGGTTTCGTCGCGCTCTTTGCTGCCCAACTTACCAAAGATCTCGATGGAATACAGCCCCTCGTCGTTGAGGTTCTGGGTCATGCCTTCAAACGCGTCAGTGGACGTAACGGGTTTATAAACGCCCGGTACAATCTTGTTAAAGTCCAGTAACGTAAGGTTCGTGGGTTTCATTACAATTTTTCCCTTAGGAGTTAAAGATGGCCGATGATGATTTCAAATGGGATGATGATCCCTTCGGTGGCGATCTAGACTTTGATGACGATTTCGATAAGCCTAAGAAAGGGTTTATCCGTAGCTTCACTACCGGTTTCTTGTCCGGTATCGTCAGCAAATCCGTCGGCGACACTGACGCCAAAATCAACACACTCAAGATGGCACTGCCTAACACCTGGCTGAGTGCCTTCAGTAACGTGCAGCAACTCAATGATCGTCGCAAAGAGGTCATGGAGGAAATTAAAGGGGACAGTTATCAAACTGTACAGGATCTCCAGTACCTGGCAAAACGTGGTGCGGACAAGTTAGCTAAAGGCACCCCTAATAAAATCTCCGATGGGCTATATAAGTTCTCAGAACACGACTTCAGTGACTGGGAAAAGCGCGATTATTCGAGCGGGCCTGATGCCCCCTCCATGGGTGGCGACGTTAGTCAGGAAGAGGTAGCGGCACAACTTCAGAACGAAGACGCTAACTCCCTGCTCGAACGCGATACGATGACCATGGTGGCCGATCGTACGATTGGCATGATGAACGAGATTGGTGGTCGCCAGATCGCTGGTATCGGCGCCATCAGCCGTACGGTCGTTCGCAGTAACCAGTTGTTGGAACAGTTGCTCGATCATCAGCGTCGTGTGCAGGGTCGTACAGATGCCATGCAGTTGAACGTGGCGACTCGTACCTACCTGACTCAGGCTAAGTACTTCAAGTTCCAGGAAGCTGCACAGCACCGTCTCATCGCTGAATTGAAAGACATCAGCAAGTTCTCGAAGATGTCCGACTACGAGAAGACCTCTCACAGTCAGGCTGTTCGTAAAGCTTTGCGTGATGAAGTGTTCAGTACGGTCAAGAGCAAGTTCGGTGGTATCTCTGACTTCATTAATGAGCGTTTCGGTAAGGATGCTCGCGAAGGTGCGGTAGGTGGTATTGCTGACGTAGCCAGCAGTCTGCGCATGGCTTCTGAGATGACCGAAGGCGCGCCTATCAACATGGGCGACATGCTGGGTAACGCAGCAGCGGGGATCTTCCTCAACAACCTGCCGCGTATGTTCAAGTCGAACAAAGGTCAAGAATACCTCGGCAAGTTCAAGAAGCAATTCCCTGCTTTTGCCAAGTGGGCTGAAGATGCTTACAAACGTTTGGAAGACTTGGGTAACGTTGCGTCCTATGCAACGGGTAACGCTGAAGGCTTAGCCAACAGCTTGTCCGAGTTCTACAACGGCGGCTTCGAATACAACGAAGTCGTGGACTATGATGAATACCTCGCAACCCTGCCGGCTGGTAAGAAGCCAATCAGCAAGATTGAGTGGAACATCCTCAAGACCCTGAAGAGCACAGCTAACAAAGGACTGGGTCACGTTTACAGCAACACCTGGAACAGCAGCGGTTCTCGTTACTCGCTGGAAGGGCGTACGCTGGAGGACATGCACGAGCAGCAACTGTGGACTCGTCGCAGCGACCGCACACTGAACGAGATCCTGCCGCAATGGCTGAGTCAGATTCACCTGTCGATTGAGAAGTTCCGTACTGGTGATGACGGAATGAAGGCGTGGTCTTACGACTATACCCGAAGCCGTTTCAATACCCATCAGCAAAAGGTAGCCCGTGCTACTAACTTGGTGTTGGACCACAACCAGTTCGCGCCGGTCGCCCAAGCAGCTAACAACCTTGCAGATAGCATCGCGGGTAACAGCGGTTTGAGCCCTGAGGCCAAGAAGGTTCTGTCGCTCCAGTTGATTAAGGACGCTGACCAGAACAAGGCGTTCGTTCCTTACCGCTTCATGAACTTGGATGAGAAGGGAATCACCTCTCCGAAGATTGCTGCCGAGATCCGCCGTGCAATGAAGGCAGAGTTCGACATCACCGACGACCACATTACCCAGTTCAGGGACGGTACTGACCTCGACCGTATCGGCATGGCTGGCATGTTGCCTACCGAGAAGGCCCGTGCAAAAGTTGTGGGTGTAGCGGATGCTAACCGTAGTCTGGGGAACATTGTTCCTGACATGACCAAACGGATGGACCTGCTGAAAAGCAACGGTAGCTACGACGCTTTGAAGGAAGCTGGTCTGATCACTACTGACGAGTTCGGTCGTGATGATGTCAACATGGATCTGTTCTGGAACACGATGAGCAACTTCATCGCTAATCCCGAATACCGTCCTGCTATTGTTGAAGAAGACTTGGTGCCCCTGAGGTCGCGTGCATTCGGCGGTAACCACAACCCGAGCCTGAGCCCTATCACGGATCCTAAAAGAGCGTCTGACGACTCTCAGGTCGGTCCTGATGGCATCAAAGTGCAAGGGATGGACAAGCTGACAGAATCGCTAGGCAGTATTGGTGATCTGAAGGCTGCTATCGCTGGGTTGGGTCAAAACCACCCGATGAACCAAGCGATGGACATGGCTCCTCTGAGCAAAGGTGTGTCCGACCTCAACGAGCGTGTGGCCGAACTGATCACGCTGGCAGGTACTCGCAACGATATCTTGACTCGCATGCTCAACAACCAACCCGGCAAGCGGGAATCGAGTCAGGAAGAGAAAGAAGTTAACGCTACAAAACGTGGCATCATCGATCGTCTGCGTGAAACCAACTTTAAGGACATGTTCAACAATGGGGTCGACAAACTCCTGGACCACGAACCTCTGATCTTGGGCGGCTTGTTGGGTGGCTTGGCTACCATGGCGTTCCACAACCCTAAAGCGGCAGCGCTGATCGGTGGTGGTGCCGCGGCAGCTCTGGCTTACGGCAAGATCCGCAGTATGGCGAATGCCCGTGCAGCAGAGGATTCGGAAGACCTTTATGAAGAAGGTTCTGATCAACCGATTCTGGAAGCGTGGAAACTCCAGCGTAAGGATTACTACGACGCTACCAAGAGCACGATCATTACCTCTTGGAAAGAGATCAGCGGCAGTGTGTGGGATAACGCTACCAAGGTCTTTATCGGCGCTCGTCGTTTGGCGGCTAAACTCTTCACCAAAGAGAACAAGGAAGTGTTCCTCAATGGGCTGAGTAAAGTACGAGATCTGGCTATCAAGGCGTTTAAGTTCATCGATCCATTCGGTCGAGCTATTGCGCTGAAGAATAAGCTGGTCACCCGCTTCTACCAGATGGACGTGTACAAGGAAGGGGACGAGTCTCCAATTCTGGCAGGCACCAAGTTTGCATTGGGTGAATACTGGAAGCGTGGTGAAGATGGCTATGCAGTACAGATCAACGGCTGGAACGAGATCGACGGTCCTGTTTACGATAAAGATGGTCAAGTACTGATTACTCAGGAAGACTATGATCGTGGTCTGAAGACTTCCATGGGTGTGAGCGTTAACAAGCTGGGCGAAGCTTCTCGTCGGTTTGGCAAACTCAGCATGGACTTCATGGCGAAGGTTAAGGCGAAGGCCGCTCCTCACATGGCGGGTGCTAAGGACAAAGTGGCTGGCGCTTTCAAGGCTGACTACTCTCCTATCGTGAACTCGGTGGATCGTATCTATCACCTGCTCTTGAAGCACTGGGGTTATGCCCATGAGGAACTGGCACCACCTCCTCCAGTTGAATCGGCTGCAGCTACTGCGCCTGTAGCGCCTGTTACTCCGTCGGCTGTGACTCCACCGGTAGAAGCAACTGTAGCCTCGGCTCCGGTACCTAAACCAGTGGCTGCATCCAAGCCTACACCTCCGTTGGTGTTCCGCCCTAAGGGCCTTCCTACGCCACCTCCTGAAGCTTCTGCTCCTACGGTGGTAGCACCAGTCGTTCCGCCTATGCCGGTAACACCTCCTAACGAGGTTCCGCCAGAGGAGATCGCTCGCCGTGAGGAAGAAGACCGTGGCTTCAAGAACGGTCCGGGTACTTTCCGTGAGTTCTCCAAACTCGCTGACCAGCGCGCGGCAGGTATGGGTAAAGGTGAAGGCCATGAAGATCTCCGTCTCAACTCGGCGGCAGACTTGGCACTTCAGGCTAAGGAAGCACTGGCTACGAAGCGTGACGAGTCCATCATCAACATCGCAGGTGCATTGGGTGCTGGTGGTCCGGGTAAAGAAGCCAAGAAGAAAGCCGGTATGGGTCTCTTTGGCTTGATCGGTAGCGGTATCGCTGCTATCACCGGTGGCCTCTTCAGTGTCACTTCCTTCCTCACGAAGTTCTTTGCCAAGTCGTGGTGGAAAAGTCTGGGTCGGTTCAGCACCATTGGTATTAGAACGCTCCCAATGATCGCTACGGGCATTACAGCTGTGGCCAAGGGGATCTTTACCTTACTGAAGACACGGAGTCTGGGTGAGGGCATGGGTGACTTCACAGATACCCTGCGGAAGAAGAA